>Ga0097691_1000368_pt1 | contig 40903 bp, 38 predicted proteins | sample NGESurdeep072012_8_FD_72858 | JGI IMG/M metagenome (GOLD analysis project Ga0097691, IMG submission 72858) | Arctic peat soil microbial communities from Barrow, Alaska - NGEE Surface sample 210-1 deep-072012 | ecosystem: Environmental > Terrestrial > Soil > Wetlands > Peat ... | reverse complement strand
CCGGCCGGCCACGGGTTGCTCGAGGGCAAGATCGTGGTCATCACGGCTGCCGCCGGGACCGGCATCGGGTTCGCCACTGCCAAACGCTGCATCGAAGAAGGGGGCACCGTAGTGGTGTCCGACGCCCATGAGCGCCGGCTCGGCGAGGCCGCCGATGCGCTGGCCGAGGTGCCCGAGGCCAAGGGCGTCCGTCCGCTGGCCGTACCCTGCAACGTCACCGTCGAGTCCGAAGTCCAGGGTCTCTACGACGCGGCGGTGGCCGAGCATGGGCGGTTCGACGTGGCCGTCAACAACGCCGGACTGGGCGGCCAGGTCGACGTCGTCGACATGACCGACGAGCAGTGGGACCTCGTCCTCGACATCACTCTCACCGGGACGTTCCGGTGCACGCGGGCCGCTCTCCGCCACTTCTACTCCCGGGCAGGCGGTGGGATCATCGTCAATAACGCCAGCGTGCTGGGCTGGCGGGCCCAGGCCGGCCAGGCCCACTACGCGGCGGCCAAAGCCGGCGTCATGGCCCTCACCCGGTGCTCCGCCATCGAGGCCGCGCCCCATGGCGTCCGCGTCAATGCCGTTTCGCCGAGCCTGGCCGTGCACCCGTTCCTCAACAAGGTGATGGCCGACGAGGACCTTGCCGAACTGGCCCGACGCGAGGCGTTCGGGCGTGGCGCCGAGGTGTGGGAGGTGGCCAGTGTGATCGCCTTCCTGGCCAGCGAATACGCCACCTTCATGACCGGCGAGGTCGTGTCGGTCAGCAGTCAACACCCCTGAGCCGGGTGCTGCCGGCCGATCATGGTCGGAAGGCGATGCACTACCCTGACGGCGTGTCAGATGTGACCGATCCCCGGGGGGACCTTCAATGGGGGACGCTTCCTGGCCTCGTCCAGGATGCCGCCGCCCGGTTCGGCGGGGCCGAGGCCGTGGTCGACCGCAACGGACCTGGCGGGACAGTCACCCGCTGGTCCTTCGACCGGCTGGCCGATGAGGTGGCGACCGCCACTCGGGCAGTCATGGCCAACGGGATCGAGCGTGGCGACCGGATCGCGGTGTGGGCTCCCAACTGCGCCGAGTGGATCGTGGCCGCGCTGGGCGCTGTCGGGGCGGGGGCTGTACTGGTACCCCTCAATACCCGCTACAAGGGAGCCGAGGCCGCCTACATCCTGCGGGCGTCGGGGGCCCGGCTCCTCTTTACGGTCCAGGGGTTCCTCGGCACGGACTATCCCGCCATGCTCGACGAAGCGATAGCGGCCGGTGGGTCGGTTCCCGACCTCGAACGGGTCGTCGTACTGCGCACCGACGGGGTCGACGACGCCGTGGTTGCGAATACGGCCGGTGCCGGCACGGTCGGCTGGGCTGACTTCCTCGCCGAGGCCGCCCGGTGCGAATCTGATGTGGCCGCCGGCCGCACGGCATCGCTCACGCCGACCGACGTGTCCGACCTGGTGTTCACCTCGGGGACCACTGGCCATCCCAAGGGGGCGATGACCACCCACAGCCAGACGCTCCGGACCTTCGCCACCTGGGCCGAGGTGGTCGGGCTGCGGGCCGGTGACCGCTACCTGATCGTGAACCCGTTCTTCCACACCTTCGGATACAAGGCCGGGATCCTGGCCTGCCTCATGGCGGGAGCCACCATGGTGCCCGAGCCTGTGTTCGACGTCGACGTGGTCCTGCAGCGCGTGGCCGACGAGCACATAAGTGTGCTGCCCGGCCCACCGACCATCTTCCAGTCGATCCTCGACCACCCGAAGCGGGACGGCTACGACCTTTCGACCCTCCGCCTGGTGGTGACCGGTGCCGCCGTGGTGCCGGTGGAGCTGGTCGAGTCTCTCTGGTCCGACATGGGAATCGAGACGGTGTTGACTGCCTATGGGCTGACCGAGGCCACCGGCACCGTCACCATGTGCCGACGTGGCGACTCCGCCGAGGTGATCTCGGCAACCTCGGGTCGTGCCATCCCGGACGTGGAGGTGCGCATCGTCGATGCCGACGGCGGTGAGGTGGCGACCGGGGTGGAGGGCGAGATCGTGGTCCGGGGCTACAACGTGATGTCCGGCTACTTCCGTGACGACGAAGCCACTGCCGCCGCCATCGACGGGGAGGGATGGCTCCACACGGGAGACGTCGGCTTCGTCGACGCCGCAGGCAATCTGGCGATCACCGACCGGCTGAAGGATATGTACGTCTCCGGCGGCTTCAATGTGTACCCGGCCGAGATCGAAGCCGTCCTGCGTCGTCACCCCGGCGTCGCCCAGGTGGCGGTGGTCGGGGTCCCCGACCACCGGATGGGCGAGGTCGGATTGGCCGTTGTCGTCCCTGCAGTCGACGCCGACGCCTCGCGCCTGGCTGGTCAGCTGCCGGAATTCGCCAAAGAGCAACTGGCCAACTTCAAGGTGCCCCGTCGGGTGGAGATCGTCGACGTGCTCCCGGCCAACGCCAGTGGCAAAGTCCTCAAACGCGAGCTTCGGGCTCGATTCGGAGCCTGAACGGGCGCCCGTCCACGCTCGCAACATCGAAGGTAGCGCAACACCCAAGGCAAAGGAGCAACACGTGCGAGGCATCGTCTACACCGGATCCGACGTCGAGGTCACCGACCAGCTGACCATTGGTGATCCCGGGCCGACCGAGGTCCGGGTGGCTATCGGCGCGGCCGGCGTCTGTCACAGCGACCTCTCGGTCATCAACGGCACCATCCCGTGGAAGGCGCCGTCGGTACTGGGCCACGAGGGCGCCGGCGTCATCGAGGCCGTCGGCAGCGAGGTCCGGTCGGTCAAGCCCGGTGACCATGTGGTCATCGCCACCCTGGCGAGCTGCGGGACCTGCCGGGCATGTGCCACCGGCCACCCGACGTGGTGCGTCAAGACACTGGGCAACGTGTCGACCCCGTTCACCTACAAGGGGGAGCCGGCATCGAACTTCGCCGCAACGTCGGTGTTCGCCGAGTCGACCATCGTCAAGGAGGTTCAGGCCGTCAAGATCTCGAAGGACGTGCCCATGACTTCGGCGTGCCTGATCGGCTGCGGCGTACTGACCGGTGTCGGCGCAGTGCTGAACCGGGCCAAGGTCCAGGCGGGGGAGACCTCCGCCGTTTTCGGTGTCGGCGGGGTCGGCCTCAACGTGATCCAAGGCCTGCGCCTGGCCGGGGCCAGCCGGATCATCGCAGTGGACACGCTCGCCTCCAAGGAGGGCCTGGCCCGCCAGTTCGGCGCCACCCACTTCGTCAATGCCTCCGAGACCGACGCGGTGGCCGCCATCCGTGAGATCGTTCCCCCCGGGCCGTCCAAGGTGACCGGTGCCCTCGGCTGGACCGGCGGCGTGAACTGGTCGTTCGATTGCGTCGGCCACCCGGCCGTGCTGCGCAATGCCCTCGACGTACTCGACTGGGGCGGCAACGCGTTGGCCATCGGTATTCCGCCCCAGGGTACGGAGGTGGCGGTGGACGTGAACGCCCTCGCCTACGTCGATCGCGGACTGCTCGGCTGTCGCTACGGGTCCTCGCGTCCCCACCACGACATCCCGCTGATGGTCGAGCTGTACCTCTCGGGCAAGCTGATGCTGGACGAGCTGGTCACCGAGCAGAAGCCCCTCGAGGGCTTCCGGGAGATCATCGAGGACATGGAGGCGGGCAAACTCGCGCGTGGCGTCCTGACCTTCTGACGGCGTCCGGTCTGAACCCGTCGGGGCTGACGGTCTCCGGAGTTAGCGTGCCCGGTTCACCGGACGCCATACCATCGTTTCCCCTGCCATCGGTTCACCGGATGCCGTCCCAGACGGCCCGCTGCGCTGATCGGGGGTCGGACACGACCGATGACGCCTCGTCGAAGCGCATGGTCGCCCGCCCATCGGCTGCATAGGCATCCCAGCCCGGGTCACCAGTGTGGGCGAACGCCACCCAGGCGGCGTGCATGGCCGTAGCCAGTTCGTGGGGTGGGGCCGGACCAACGAGTGGTCCACCACCCGGTTCGTCGAGCGTGTCGAATACGAACCCGACCTCCAGTGCGTGGCACGCGCCCAGCCGCCCACCGAAGGCCGGTGATCTCCAAGCAAATTCATACATGTGGGACCGGCCCCGGTGGGCCTCGGCCGTCCGGATGGCCGGGATCCGGAAGTACCAGTCGGTGTAGACGTCAGCGAAGATCTCACCGGGAGTCGCCGTGGTCGACGCATAGACGTCCGTCCCAAACGGATCGAGACCGAGGCGGGCGGCGAATCCGGCGAGCGCTCCGTCGTCGATGAAGTCGATGAGTCCGTTGGGGACGAGGTAGAGGCGCAGCTCGTCCCGGTTGGTCCCGATCATGAGGTCGACGTCACCACCGCTACCGGCGGCGAAGCGCTCCATGGGCCGTGCTACGAGGAGTTCGCCGTCGAGGACCGGCGCGAACGGGAGCTTGTCCAGGCCGATCTCTCCCCACCGGTGCGGATCCGGCTCGGCGTCGATGGCGTCGGAGAGCTGGCGTTGCTCGACGATCAAACGGTCGGGAGTTACGGAGGCGAACCCTTCGGTCGTCGGATCGACGCCGAGCCTCCGTGCCAGTTCGCGGGTCACCGACCTGGCCGTGTCCGGCGTCAACACCTGGTGGCCGGCGCCGCTCTGGGCGATGGCGCGCCGAAAGAGGCCGGCCGATCGCGGCACGGACAGAAGTGTCACGACCGACATCGCCCCGGCGGACACTCCGAACACAGTGACGTTGTCGGGGTCGCCGCCGAAGGCCCGGATATTGGTGTGTACCCATTCGAGTGCGGCCAGTTGGTCGAGGAGGCCCCGGTTGGCCGGGCCGTCGTCCAGGTAGAGGAATCCTTCGCAACCGAGCCGATAGTTCAGGGTCACGCAGACGATGCCGTCGCGGGCGAAGCGGTCGCCGTAGTACCACGGGACCCCGCTCGAGCCGTTCCGGAAAGCGCCGCCATGGATCCACACCATGACCGGTAGTCCTGCGGCGCCCACGTCCGGTGTCCAGACGTTGAGGTTGAGGCAGTCCTCACCGGGAACCTGCACGTCGGGGAGGAGTGCGTCGAGTGGAGGGGCGAACGACGGGCTAGGTGCGGTCGGGCCGAACGCCGAGGCATCCCGCACCCCGTCCCAGGGTTCTGGTGGCTGCGGTCGAGCCAGGCGGGCGGCACCGAAGGGAGGAGCGGCATAGGGGATGCCAAGGAAGGAGGAGATGGCGCCGGTCCGGCAGCCCCGGACCGACCCTGAGGAGGTGGTGATCACATCGTCCATCGACGTCCCCAGTTCGATTGTCGCTGTCGGTTGCCCCGGGCGAGAACGCTACCCCGGTCGGTGGGCCTTGGGCCCGACCGGTGTGGATCGACTGCTTGGTGAGGTGACTGGCGTTTGCCTCCCGGGAAGCGCGCGGACAGAGTGTGGTCGCCGCCTGAACGAGGAGCCCGCACATGCCCATCGAGGTAACTGTCGACAACTACGCACGGGCCGAGGTGGCGTTCCAGGCCGACCGGTTCCTGGCAATCGGGGCCGGGGTGAACGACTGGACCCACATCCGGAATCCGACGCCCCTCGACCAGCAATCAGTCATCCGGATGAACCGGGACACCCTCTACAGCGTGGCCGTCACCGACATCAGCCATGGCGCCACCGTCACCGTCCCCGATGCCGGTGGCCGATACCTGACCGTCATGATCATGAACGAGGACGGCTACGTAAACCGGGTGGTCCACGACCCCGGCATCGAGCCGTTGACGGTCGACGAGTTCGACTCGCCCTACGTGATCATCGTCGCCCGCATCCTGGTCGACCCCGTGGACCCTGAAGACGTGGCCGAGGTCAACCGACTCCAGGACGGCCTGACGCTCCAGGCGGCCTCGGCGCGACCCTGGGTCACGGGCCGGTACGACGAGGTGAGTTACGAAGAGGTCAAGCGCCACCTGCTCGCCCTCGGCGAAGGAATCCGGGACTCACACCGGACCTTCGGGGCGAAGGGCATGGTCGACCAGGTGCGCTTCCTCATCGGGACGGCGGCTGGCTTCGGGGGGCTACCGGAAGAGGAGGCCTACTACGCCATCCGCGCCAAGCCGCTGCTTGTGGGTCGATACCGGTTGACGGTGGCCGCAGTACCGGTCGACGGGTTCTGGTCGGTGTCGATCTACAACCGTGACGGCTACTTCGACGAGAACCGATACGACTCGTACAGCGTCAACAGCGTCACGGCCACGCCGGACCCCGACGGAACGGTCACGATCGATTTCGGGCCGGAGCCGGACGGATCGCCCAACTTCCTGTTCGTCAAGGGCGGCTGGAACTACGTGGTCCGGATGTACCGACCGCACCCGTCGATCCTGGACGGCAGCTGGACCTTTCCGGAGCCGGTCCCGGCAGCCTGAAGGCGTTGGTCCGGCTCAGGACGGCCGGTGGTCGCCCATCGCTTCGAGGGCCCGCTCCTCCAAGTCGTCGATCCCCGCTGCCGTGGCGTCGGCCAGGACCGCGACGTCGGGCGTCGACTGGAAGTCACCCGTCACGCCGAAGAAGAGCTTCCCGTTGTAGGAGAGGATGGCCGTGCCCACCCGGAGCCCGTGGCTGATGGGGACGAAGGGACGGTACTCCTCCATTTCCCGGCCGAGGCAGTAAAGCGCGACCTGGGGCCCGGGTACATTCGTGGTCACGGTGTTGAGCGACTGCTGGCCGAACCGTTGCATCGATCGGATGGCCGTCCGGCTCACGATGCCGAGGACGAGGGGTGGGACGAGGTCGCTGGCCGATGCCATCGTCTTGCCGGCCTCGGCGATACCCGAAGACTTCAGGTCCGCCATCTGGGACTTGACCGACTCGAGCCGTTCGACCGGGTCATCCAGTTGGACAGGGAGGTCGTAGAGGAGGGCGGACACCCGATTATCCGGTACCCCCTTCCCGGCCTCGGACCGGGTCGACACCGGGACCAGGGACCGCACGACCGCCCCGGTGATGTCGTCGCCCCGTTCGACCAGGAGGGCCCGGTAACCACCGGATACGGCGGCCAGGACGACATCGTTGACGGTGCCGCCGAAGGCGGTGCGGATCGTCTTGACGGCGTCGAGGGAGGCCGTGGCGTGAGCCCACACCCGATGCGGGCCGACCGGCCCTTCGATGGAGAGCGACCCGGTGGGCCTCAGACGCTCGGTGAAGTGGGCGGCGCCGGCCACGAAGGCGGTCACCGAGCGCAGGGTCCGCACCGGGTGGGTGAGCGAATTCGGCACCGATCGCGTCATTCCGGCCAGGTCGGAGGCCAGGCCGCCCCAGGCATCGAGGACCTTCATCGCCCCGGGGGGCTCGGCCTCGGGTTCCCACGGTTCTGGCTCGCCCATCGGGGTGTCGGGGCTGAGATCGAGCAGGACTGTCAGGAGGCCCACGCCGGCGATTCCGTCCACCATGCAGTGGTGGACCTTGAAGACCATGGCCCACTTCCCGCCGACCAGTCCCTCCACCAGCCAGATCTCCCACGGGGGGCGGTCCCGGTCGAGGTCCTGGGACATCAGCCGACCCATGAGGCGGCAGAAGGTCGAGTTGTCGCCGGGGGAGGGGAGCGCGGTGTGGCGGACGTGGTAGCCCAGGTCGAAGTCCGGGTCGTCGACCCACACGGGTCGGCCCAACTCGAAGGGTACGGTGCGGACCCGCTGGCGGTACCGGGGGATGAGGTGCATCTTTGACGCAATCAGCTGCTCGAGCTCGATCACGGTCGGCGGCGGGTCGGAGTAGACGCAGGCGCCGGCGATGGCCATGTGGACGGAGCCGTCCTCGAGGTGCAGGAACTCGGTGTCGAGTGCGCTCAGCCGATCCACGTTGTAGTCACCTCTCCAGCCGGGCCCGGCCCATCCTGACCGCACCCTACGACCGACGGCGACCAGGTGAACAGGGTCCTTGGTCCGCGCTGCCTGCGCTGCCCGGGCCGCATGCGCCGCAGGCGCTGCGTGCACTGCCTCGGTGAACCCGGATCGCGTCCACTGTCGTCGGCGCGACGCCCCGTTGACTACGTCCGGCGGCGTCGCTCAGGCGTTGGCGAGGTGGCGGCGACCCTCGGCATAGGTCATCCAGATACCGGAGTCGAAGTCATAGAGCTTGCAAGCCCGCGAGTTGGCGACGAACTCCGAGAATCGCAGCGGCTTATCGATGATCGTGCCTGGGAACGCCGCCTCGATGGCGTCCGCGGCTTCCTCGAGGTGGTACATCGGCACCCGCATATCGACGTGGTGGGGGACGTGGACCATGATCCAGTGGAGAAAGAAGTTGAAGCCCTTGGGTACCCGCAGGACGGTGGTGCCCTCCATTTGGGCCTTGTACTTGTTCCACTCCGCCTTCTTCCACCAGCGGATGTCGGGGGCGATGTGGTGGGTGTGGACCACGGTGCCGATCAGGTAGGCAAAGCCGACGAAGGGGAGTAAGACGGTCCGAGCGTTCAGCCATACGATGCCGGCGAGCGAGTCACCCTGGGCCAAGCCGATCAGGGTGAACAGTGCCAGCATCCCGGCGATGAACGCCGTGACGATCCACCGGTCCCGCCGGATGGCCTTCACCCATCGGGCCGGATTGGAGCCGACCATCATTTTCGTCCACCACACCTGATGGGCGTAGTAGGCGCCCGCGCCGGCCCACGACCACTCGAAACGGTGGACGGCCTGTCGCCACCAGCCGAACTCGGCGAACTGCTCGGGGGTGGTGGGGTGCCATACGAAGTCGTATCCCTGGCGGACGGTGTAGGGGTGGTGGACCCGGTTGTGACCGAGGACCCACCCTTCGTAGACGTGGAAGCTAGGGAGCATGGCGATGTGGGCCACGGTCGAGTTGATCCGCTTGGATTTGAACAGCGCGCCGTGGGCAGCGTCGTGTCCGACCACGAACAGTCCGGAGACCACCACGCCAATCAGCACTTCGAGGGCGAGAACGGCGAAGACGTTGGACACCTCGACCAGGACGACGAGCAGGGCCACGTACATCGCGGCATCTCGCAGAAAGTAGGTCATACCCCGCCAGGTCGGATTGTCATATACCGAGTCCGGCAGCACATCGATGACGGGCTTGAGCGAGGTTGGCGGGGTGGCGAGGCCCACTGTGCCGACTGCACCTGCAGGTGAATCTGGCAACGTGCCTCGCTTCGTCTTGTCAGGGACAGGGCCGCCACCTGCCGTCACCGCCAGTCTACCGGTCCCTCGGTGTGTCCACTGATCGATTCGGCTGCTCCGGACGCCCGATCCGCCCGGATTGCCGCGCTGGAGCCGACCTGGGAGCATCCACGGGTGCCTGTCGAACACGTCCTGACTGCGGCCACCGCCCGGGCCCGGGCGTACTTCGAGGAGTTTGCCGGCAGTTATGACGAGGCAGCCCGCGATTCTGGGTGGCTGCTCAACGGTCGGCTCGTCGAGGCGCTGGCCGGAGTGGGGCCGGTCGACCGCGCCCTGGACCTGGCCTGTGGGACGGGCTCCACATTGGCCGAGCTCGAGGTGGCGCTGCCGGGGGCGGTCCTGGTGGGGGTGGACATCGCCGGGGCCATGGTGGAACGTGCGGCAACCAGGGTGCCGATCGCACGGTGCGTCCAGGCCGACCTGCGCACCTTCGTCGACGGGACCGACGAGCAGTACGACGTGGTCACCGCCATCGGTGGATTCGAGTTCACCCCGGACCTGCCCGGGATGCTGCGCGGCGTCCGCCGACTGGTCCGGCCCGGCGGGCATCTGGTCTTCACCTACGAGCCCGTCATCGTCGGTTGGGCTCCGCAGTCGGCGCGGGTCGAAACCAATTTGGGCAGCAACGGCCTCGAACTGACCACCTTCCGATGGGAGCCGGGTGAGGTGGCTGCCGCACTCGACGGCTGGCACGTCGTCACCAGCCAACTGCTGGCGGCGTACCTGCGCGACGGGTTACCCACCGTCTACGGCTGGCTCCATATGCGCCGACCCACGCAGCCTCGGCCGACCGACGGGTCGACCGATGGTCGACTGCGCTTCGGGGTGCCGACCGGTTCAGTTCCCGAAGATCGAGTTGATCCCGCCGGACAGGTTGAATCCGCCACCGCTGCCTCCACCGGATCCGTCGCCGCCCGGTAGGTAGTCGCCGACTTCGGCGGCCAGCTGGCTGATGCTCATGGATTGGAGCCAGATCCGTCCCGGACCGGTCAGAGTCGCCACGAAGAAGCCATTGCCGCCGAACATCTTGTTGGCGATGCCGGGAATCGTGGCGATAGAGAAGGCCACCCCCTCGGTGAAGGCACCAACGTGACTGGGGTGGACCCGCATGGTCATGCCGGCTTCGAGGTCGTAGGCGAACATCTCGCCCGACAGCTCCAGCCACGCCTGGCCTTGACCAGTGAGGTGCTGGAGGAAGAACCCCATGCCGCCGAGGAAGGCGCCCCCAAGCTTCTGCTGCATGGCCACGGATGCCTCGATGCCTTCGGTGCCGCACAGGAACCCGGATCGGTGGACGAAGTAGGAACGATCGGGTGACACGTCGACGCTGATGATGTTCCCGGGCAACTTGGCCGGGAAGACGACCGTGCCGGGCCCGCCCGCCGAGGTGTAGTGGGTCAGGAAGAGCCCGGCACCGCCGACCACCCGCTTGGCCGCCTTCAAGAAGCCCTTGCCGCCGGTGGTCTGGCTCAGCTGGATGGTCGGAGTCATCCACCCGAGGTCGCCGTGGGTCGAGATCAGGGTTTCGCCCGGTTGCAGAGTCGCTTCCAGCACGGGGAGCACGGACCCCTTGACGACGAAGTCCACGAAACAGCCTCCTCCGCACGGGATCGGCCATGTAGCCGTGCCCATCGGTTGCGAGGCTATCGACCATCCCACCTCAGGTCTTGGACCCTGCCTACTAGGAGGACCGCTGCCGCACGCCGACCGCGCCCCGACCCGTCCCAACCGACCGCTACCCATTCCGAACCCGACCACCACACACCACGCCCCGCCTCGGTACCCTGCCGGTCGCTCACTGGTACAGTCGCCCCCGATATGACGGCGCGTCAGATTGAGGGGGACCACGCCACGCTGGTCGACGTCCTGCGGGCGGCCGGCCGGATCAACGCCGATGTCGAGGCCTACGTCGAGCCGGCCACGGACTCCCGCACCAGGATCCCCCTCACCTTCGGGGAGTGGGACCGTGCCGCCGACGGGGTGGCCGGACTGCTCGCCAGTCACGGCGTGGGCCCGGGCACGGTGGTGTGCCTGCTCCTGCCGAGCTCGATCGACTACATGATCTGCTACGCCGCCGCCATCCGTCTGGGGGCCATCACCTCGGGCATCAACCTCCGCCTGGGGGCCACCGAGATGACCTCGATCCTGGAGCGGACCCGCCCGGCTGTGACCATCGTCGACGATGGCCTGGAGGTGCCGGCCGGGCCGGCCGGCAGTGTGCTCACCCGGGCTGCCTGCCTGGCCGCCACCTCCGGCGAGATCCCGACCACCTTCCCCCGCCTCACCGCGTCCGACCCGGTGGCTGTGGTGTGGACGAGCGGGACGACGGGCCTGCCCAAGGGCGCGGTGTTCGACCATGACAGCCTGCGGGCGGTCGCCGAGTCGGCGGACGTGCTGTCGCAGGCGGGTGACAGGCGCCTGTCGCCGCTCCCCTTCGCCCACGTGGGCTCGATGACCCGGGTGTGGGACGAGGCGGCCAATGGGGTGACCACTGTCATCACCCCCACCCCGTGGAAGGCGGCGGACGCCGTGGAGGTCATGGAGGTCGAGCGGATCACCGTCGGCCAGGGCGTTCCCACCCAGTGGGCACTGGTGCTGGCCCGGCCGGAGCTGGCCGGGGCGGACCTGTCGTCGCTCCGGGTGGCCGGAACCGGCGCCTCCCGGGTGCCCGCCGAGCTGGTGGCCGCCCTGCGGGAGGCCCTGGGGGTGCCCGTCGTGGTGCGCTACACCTCGACTGAGGCTTCGCTCGGCACCGGCACGGTGCCCGGCGACCCCGACGAGGCGGTGGCCACGTCCGTGGGTAAACCGGTGCCCGGAGTAGAGCTCCGACTGGCGGGCGACGATGGAGCGGCGGTGGGCACCGGCGAGGTCGGTCGGGTCCGGCTGCGGTCGGGCGCCGTGATGCGGGGGTACTGGGGCGGGCCGCCCACCGGCCCCGGTGCGGCGGGACTGGTGTTCGACGAGGCTGCCACCGACCCGGTCCTGGCCGACGACGGTTGGCTGACCACCGGCGACTTCGGGTTTCTGGACGACGAAGGGCGCCTTCACCTCGTGGGTCGGGCCAACGAGCTCTACATCCGTGGCGGCTACAACGTCTACCCGGCCGAGGTCGAGGCCGCTCTGGGTGACCACCCGGGTCTCGATCAGGTGGCAGTCGTGGGTGCGCCGGATCCGGTATTGGGGGAGGTCGGCGTGGCTTTCGTCGTGCCTGCACCTGGTACCGACCCCGACCCGGTCGATCTGTTGAGCGGCCTGCGGAAGATGGCGGCGCAGACGCTCGCCGACTACAAGGCGCCCGACCGGGTGGTGGTCGTCGACCGTCTCCCGCTGACGTCGATGATGAAGGTAGACAAGAGGGTCCTGGCCGACCGAGCCGCCCTGGAGACGAACGGAGCACATCAGTCATGACCGGCCATTCGACGCCCGCCCAGGGCGGCGTCACCGACGATCCCATCGCCATCGGGACCATGCTGTACACACTGGTCGAACCCCACCGGGGTCACGAGGTGGCCTACAACCGGTGGTACGAGCGTGACCACTTCTACGCCGGCTGCCAGATCGGCGCCTACAACTTCGCCGGTGCCCGGTTCGTGGCCACGGCTCCCCTGAAGGACCTCCGCTATCCGAGCGGCGAGGGTGCCCTGGTGGCTGATCCGGCCATCGGCAGCTACCTCGGGGTGTACTACGTGCTCGACGGCCACCATGACGAGTGGAACCGGTGGGCGGTCGACCAGGTGAACGCGCTGCACGCCGCCGGCCGGATGTTCGAGCACCGCGATCACATCCACACCGGCCTTTACCACTTCGAGTGGGAACACCGACGCGACACCGACGGGGTGCCGGCCGAACTCACTCTCGACCACCGGTTCGCCGGCATGGCCTCGGTCTTCCTCGAGCCGGCCGACGGGGTGACCGGCGAACAGGTAGGCACGTGGCTGCGCGAGAACTATCTGCCCTCCGTGCTTCCCGGCTCATCTGTGGCCACCGTGCTCGGATTTAGCCCGCTGCCCCTCCTGGCCGACGCACCGGGTGACGTGCCCCGGGGGGAGACGCTCGACGAGCGGGTGCTGGCGCTGTGCTTCGTCGACGAGACGCCCGACGGTTCCTGGGACGAGGTCTTCGCCCCCCTCGGCAAAGCCGCGACCGATGCCGGGGTGGCGTCGGTCATCTGGGCGTCGCCCTTCATCGGTGCGGTGCCTGGCACCGACACGTACACCGACCAGCTCTGGTCGGATCAGTAGCCCCGACCCACCGACTCACCAATCCACCGACCCACCGACTCACCAATCCACCGACCCACCGATTCACCGACCGACCCGGCGACCCACCGAGCGAACCCAGGAGCAGCGACAGTATGAACGACGAGGCCTCGGCCCAGATGGAGCGGAGAGCGGCGGCGCGGGGATGGGTGTTCGCCCCGACGCTCTGGCAGCTGATCGAGGCTCGAGCGACCGCCAGCCCGGACGCCGTCCTGGCTCATGAGGACACCGGCCGTGAGCTGACGTTCGCCGGCTACCGCGATGCCTGCCTGCGGGCGGCCGCCGGTCTGTACGCCGAACACGGCGTGACCGCCGGCACCAGTGTCAGCTGGGAACTCCCCACCTGGAACGAATCACTCGTACTGGTGGGGGCGCTGTCCCGGCTCGGTGCCCGCCAGAACCCGCTGATCCCCATCTACCGCCACCGCGAGGTCGGGTTCATCACGGCCCAGAGCGAAGCTGCGCTGCTCATTGTCCCTACCGTGTACCGGGGTTTCGACTTCGAGGCCATGGCCCATGAGATCGCCGCCGAGCGGCCGGCGCTGTCTGTGCTGGTGGTCGATCGCGACCTGCCCGATGCCGACCCGTCGGTGCTCCCGGCGGCCCTGCCGGCCCCTGCGTCAGCCACCGACGCCCCGGTGCGCTGGCTCTTCTACACCTCCGGGACCACCGCCGACCCGAAGGGCGCCCCCCATACCGACCTCACCGTCACCGCCTCGGCGCTGGCCATGGCCGAGTGCCTCGATATCCGCGCCGACGATGTCTCGGCCCTGGTGTTCCCCTTCACCCACATCGGCGGCATCGGCTGGCTCATCGCCTCGCTGCTGACCGGGTGCACGCTGTTGACCACTGAAGCCTTCGACCCGACCGGCACCCCCGCGTTCCTGGCCGCCAACGGCGTGACCCTGGCCGGTTCGGGCACCCCGTTCCACCTGGCCTACCTGGCCGCCCAGCGGGCTTCGAGTGACGGCTCGTTCTTTCCGAAGATCCGTTCGTACCCGGGCGGAGGGGCGCCGAAGCCGCCCCAGCTCCACCACGACCTCAAGGCGGAGATCGGCGGCGTGGGCATCGTGTCCGGCTACGGGCTGACCGAGGCCCCGATCGTGGTCATGGCCACGACCGAGGACCCCGATCAGAAGTTGGCCGATACCGAGGGCCGGCCTACGCCAGGCGTGGACCTGAAGGTCGTCACCCTTGACGGCCAGGTGGCCGGACCGGGCGAGGAGGGGGAGATCCGCTTGAAGGGCGCGCAGGTCATCTCCGGTTACCTCGACCCGTCCCTCGACGCCGAGGCCTTCGACGACGAGGGCTACTTTCGCAGTGGCGACCTCGGCATCGTCGATGCCGATGGATATGTCACCATCACCGGCCGCCTCAAGGACGTCATCATCCGCCACGGCGAGAACATCAGCGCCAAAGAGGTGGAGGACCTCCTCTACGAGCACCCGGCCGTGGCCGACGTGGCGGTGATCGGCCTACCCGATGCGAAGACCGGCGAGAGGGCGTGCGCCGTGGTGTCGGTGGCCGAAGGGCAGTCGTTCGACATCGCCGCCATGATTGCGTACCTACGGGGCAGAGGTCTGCGGGTCAACGCCGTCCCCGAGCAGCTGGAGCTGGTGGATGCCGTTCCCCGGAATCCGGCGGGCAAGATCCTCAAGCACACCCTCCGCGAGCGGTTCGCGCCGGGCAGATCCGCACCGACCGACGCCGCACCGACCGACAAGGGGAATCCATGAGCCCGGTACCGAGTAACAGGATCACGCTCGGCGAGGGCGGCGAGCAGCACGACGCCGCTGACGCCATCCTGGCTGGATTCCTGGTCAGACGGTTCGAGGGCAAGGTGGCCGTCGTCACCGGTGCCGGGTCGGGCATCGGCCGGGGCACCGCCCGGCGGCTGGCGGCCGAGGGTGCGTCTGTGGCCGCTCTCGACGTCATGGGCGACGCCGTGGCAGACACCGTCGCCGGCATCGTCGCCGAGGGAGGTACGGCCACGGCATATACCTGCGATGTGACCTCCGAGGAGTCGGTCACCTCGACGATGGCCTCGGTCGTCGCCGATCTTGGGCCGCCCACCGTGGTGTGCAACGTGGCCGGTATCGGGGGTTTTTTCAATACCCACGAGATGCCGTTCGAACGGTGGCAGAAGATCCTTGCCGTGAACCTCACGGGGCCGTTCCTGGTGTGCCGGGCCGCCCTGCCCCACCTTCTCGTGCACGGCGGTGCCATCGTCAACGTGTGCTCCAACACGGCCCTGATGGGCCAGGCCTACTCGGCCGCTTACTGCGCGTCCAAGGGTGGCCTGCTCATGTTCACCAAGGCCGTGGCCGCCGAGTACATGGGTCAGGGGGTGCGGGCCAATGTCGTTGCCCCCGGCGGAACCGATACCCCGCTGCTCGGTACGTTCGACCTGCCCGAGGGCGCTGACCCGAAGCAGCTGACCAAGATCATGAGCCCGATGGGCTTCTCGACCCCCGCCGAGATCGCCGCCTCCATCGCCTTCCTGGCCTCCGACGAATCGTCCTACACAACCGGGGCGGTCCTGTCGGTCGACGGGGGACTCACGATCTGAACGGCACCTTGTCGATGGCGGTGCCTGGCCTGCACCTTCAGCACTGGTCGGAGGGGGCGATGCCGACCACCGTCGTACCGGAGAACTGTCCCGTGCCCGATCCGTAGAAGCCGGAGTCGCCGTAGGCGAACAGCCCACCGTCCTTGGCCACCAGCGAGTAGCCCCCGCCGTGTGCCGTGGTGGCCACTGCGTCCACTGGTGCGTTCAGGTGGGTGCCGGCCGGCGACCCATGAGTGACAGCGTTGCCGAGTGGGTAGGCGGCACCGTTGGTGCCGACGAGCCAGTTCCCGCCGCTGTTGACGGTTCCGGCGATGCTGGCGACCGCTGCCCCGCCCGCCTGGGGGACATCGTGCCAGGAAGCGATTGTCGGTGCTGAGGAGGGTGCTGCACAGCCCACCTGGTCGTGCAACAATGCGACAACGAGCGATAGTTTGTCGCTCCCGATCTGTGAGGTGAGTGATGGCCGATGTCCGACCAGTGGAGGACTGGGGCACCGACTTCGATGTCCTGAGCCGGCCCTATGTGGACGATCCGTTCACCATCTGGGACGATCTGCGGACCGGATGCCCGGTGGCCCACACCGACCGCCGGGGCAGCACGTGGCTGCCCACCGCCTACAAGGATGTGGTGGCCCTGGCCCACGACATCGAGCACTTCAGCTCGCTGGACATCACCGTGATCCCCTTCACCGGTGAGGAGCCCGACGAGCCGGTCCTGCCCTACGGCGTGCCTCCCATCTCGGTCGACCCGCCCATGCACACGTGGACGCGCCGGCTCCTGCTCCCGTGGTTCTCCCACCGCAAGGTGGAGAGCTACGAATCGATGACCCGAGACCTGTGCAACCGCCTGATTGACGGGTTCCTGGTCGACGGGCGGGCCGACGCCGCTGCCGACTACGCCCAGCAGATTCCGGTCAGGGTGATCGCCGCCATCCTCGGCGTGCCCGAGTCGCTGTCGGACACCTTCACCGGTTGGGTCCGGGATGTGCTCGAGTTCGCCGACGACGAGGAGCGTCGGCGCGAGGGCACACTCGCCCTCATCGAGTACTTCGTCAGCGAGCTGGAGCGCCGCCGGACGGAGCCGGGCGACGACCTCATGAGCGTCCTCCTCCACAGCGAGGTGGAGGGCCAGCCCGTCGAGGATTCCATCGTGCTCGGTATCGCCGCCTTGACGCTGATCGCCGGGGTCGACACGACGTGGAGCGCCATCGGTTCGTCACTGTGGCATCTCGCCACCCACCCCGATGACGCCAAGACGCTGGCCAGCGATTCCGAGGCCATGCCGCTGGCCGTCGAGGAGTTGCTACGGGCCTACTCGCCGGTCACCATGGCCCGGGTGGTGACCTCGGACCTGGAATTCGAGGGCTGCCCAATGCGGACCGGCGACAAGGTGCTCATGAACTTCCCGGCCGCTAACCGGGATCCCGAGGCCTTCGAACACCCGGACCGGGTCATCCTCGACCGGGCCCACAACCGGCACGTGGCCTTCGGGTCGGGGATCCACCGCTGCGCCGGCTCCAACCTGGCCCGGATGGAACTGCGGGTGGCCATCGAGGAGTGGCTGCGCCGAATTCCCGAGTTCCGTATCGAACAAGGGGCGGAGGTGACCTGGGCCGGCGGCCAGGTCCGCGGTCCCCGCAGTGTCCCAGTGGTGTTCCCGTGAAGATCCGTGTCATCGAGGAGAAGTGCACCGGTCATGCCCGGTGTTACGGGCTCGCCCCCGAATTGTTCTCGGTGGACGACTACGGGCTGTCGTCGGTCATCGGCGACGGAACGGTGCCCCCGGAGCTGGAGGACAAGGCCCGCTTGGCCATCGCCAACTGCCCGGAGTACGCCATCGAGGAAGTCACGGACTGAGCGGCCGCATCCTCTGATGTCCGCACCCCGGATATCAGCAAGCGGCAGCTGAACGTCCCGTAGGGTTGGGCCGGCCCCGGCCCGGGGCGTGGATCCCGAGCGGGCGTGACTCCCGAGGAGGCCTGATGCGGCTAGGCAACATGTACGGACCCGACGCCACATTCGCCGGGGTGCCCGCCGCCAGCCTCGACGATCCGTCCAGCTACGCCGGCGCCCGGGCCGTCATCGTGGGCGCGCCCTTCGACGGTGGCACCAGCCACCGGTCGGGCTGCCGCTTCGGGCCCCAGGCCATCCGCTTCACCGACTATCTGCCCCACGACGGGAAACGCCCGAGCCTGGCCCTCGGCGTGGATCCCCTGGTCGAGCTCCACGTGGTCGACGTCGGTGACGTCGAGATGCCCTCGGGTGACACCGCCCTGTCCTGTGCCCGGCTCGAGACGGCCGTCGAGACCATCGCCCGCAGCGGCGCCATCCCCATCATCCTCGGGGGCGACCACACCATCGCCTACCCCGATGCCACCGGGTGCGCCCGCCACGTGGGCTGGGGCCGGGTGGCCATGATCCACTTCGATGCCCACGCCGACACGGCCAACGAGCAGTTCGGCGCGCTGGTCGGCCACGGGACCCCGATGCGCCGTCTCATCGAATCGGGGGCGGTGCGGGGTGACCGCTTCCTCCAGATCGGCCTACGCGGTTACTGGCCCGATCCCGAGACACTGGACTGGATGGCCGCACAAGGCATGCGCAGCTACGAAATGACCGAGGTGGTGTCCCGGGGTCTCGACGAGTGCCTGACCGAGGCCTTTGCCATCGCTCTCGACGACTGCGACGCAGTGTTCCTCTCGGTAGATGTGGACGTGGTCGACCCCGGGTCGGCCCCGGCCACCGGCACGCCCGAGCCTGGCGGCCTCAGTGCCCGCCAGCTGCTGGACGCCGTGCGGCGGATCGCCATGGAGCTGCCACTCTGCGGGGTCGACGTCGTGGAGCTGTCGCCGCCGTTCGACCACGCCGAGGTCACCGCCTACCTGAGCAACCGGATCGTCCTCGAGGCACTGTCCGGTATGGCCTGGCGGAGGGCCAAGGAGCTGGGACGTACGGTGCGGGATCCGTCGACCCCGCTGCTCGACCGGCAACCCCGCAGCCCTCGGCGGTTCAAGCCGCGCTCGGGTGACAGCTGACGACTCCCGGTGGCATTGATCTGGGAGTTCCCGCGGTTGGATACGGACGAGACTCCGGTGAGTACCGGCACGCGGCGGTCGGACGACCCTCGGACGACTATCGGGCGTCCCTCGGACCGTGGCCGTGGTTGGTCCGGGTCCGAATCTGTAGAAACGTCGAGGGTCTGTAGCGGCGTCGAGGAGGCCAGACGCGGCGACAGCCGCCGACCCGGAGGCCAGCAGCTGTCGTGCCGGTACGGCGCTGCCGTCGTGCCACCCTGACCCGGGAGTCCGACAGTGCGACCTACGAGAGGCGCTCCACGATCATGGCCATGCCCTGACCGCCGCCGACGCACATCGACTCGAGGCCGAAGGTCTTGCCGGTGTCGTCGAGGGCGTTGAGCAGGGTGGTCATGATTCGGGCACCGGTCTGGCCGAAGGGATGGCCGAGGGCGATGGCCCCGCCCCGCACGTTCAACTTGTCGTAGCTGATTCCCAGTTCCTTGGCCGACGGGACGACCTGGGCGGCGAAGGCCTCGTTGATCTCTACGAGGTCGATGTCGTCGATGGTCATGTTGGCCCGGCGCAGGACCTGGCGGATGGCCTCGACCGGGCCCAGGCCCATGATCTCGGGATTCAGGCCGGTCACGCCGCTGGCCACGATTCGGGCGAGCGGGGTGATGCCGAGCTCCTTGGCCTTGGTGTCGCTCATCACCACCACGGCGGCGGCGCCGTCGTTGAGCGGGCAGGCGTTGCCGGCGGTGATGGTGCCGCCCTCGCGGAACACCGGCTTGAGCTCGGACAGCTTCTCGAGTGTGGTTCCGGCCCGGGGCCCGTCGTCCTTGGACACCACGGTCCCGTCGGCCAGGGTCACTGGGATGATCTCCCTCTCGAAGAACCCGGCCTCTTGGGCGGCCACGGCCCGGTGCTGGGACTGGACGGCGAACTCGTCCTGCTCAAGACGGGTCACGCCCTTGAACTCGGCGACGTTCTCGGCCGTCTGGCCCATGGCGATGTAGACGTCGGGGAATGCGCCTTCGAGGGGGGTCCAGGGCTTGCCGGCGGCCGGTGTGCGGGCCGTGGTACGGGCCTCGGCTTCGGCGAACAGCGCATTGTGAGGGCCGACGTCCGCCGCGCCGTGCATGTACCGGCTGACCGTCTCGACACCGGCGGCGACGAAGACGTCGCCCTCGCCGGCCCGGATGGCGTGGGCGGCCATCCGGATGGTCTGGAGCGACGACGAGCAGTAGCGGTTGACAGTCACGCCGGGCACGTCGGGGAGGCCGGCCAGGATGGCGGCGACGCGGCCGATGTTGTAGCCGGCCTCGCCGGCGGGCTGGCCCGAGCCGAGGATGACGTCCTCGACCAGTTGGGGGTCGAGGTTCGGGACCTTGGCCAGAACCTCGCGGATGACCAGCGCGGCCAGGTCGTCGGGACGGCACTCGGTGAGCGAGCCCTTGTTGGCCCGGCCGATGGGGGTCCGACCGGTGGCGACGATTACTGCTTCGGGCATGTGGTGCTCCTCGGTGACGGGCGGACTGTGCCGCGGTGCGAAGTGTGGAACGGCATGGGTGGAACGGTACTGGTCTACGTGCTGGTGGCGTCCGTGGGCGCAATGAGGGTCCCTCGGAGCGCAGGTGACGCCAGGGCCCCTTCGATGAATCCTCGGAACTTACCGGATGGTAACCATAGTGGGACCGGGGCTCTCCCCGTGACGCAGTGGACCCCTCGGGCGACGGTGGCGTCCCGGGGTGGTCGAATGTAACGTGTTCTAGTCGTGAAGGACCGCTCGCGGGCGGGCAGCACCGGACCGGGAGGGAACCCATGGAGATCGGTTACACCGAGGAGCATCAGGCGCTCCGCAATGAGTTGCGGGAGTACTACGACAAGCTCCTGACCCCCGAAGTCCAAGAACAGCTCCATCAGGGCCATGGCATCGGCTCCGATATGCGCCGGGTGGTCAAGCAGATGGCCACCGACGGCTGGCTGGGCATCGGCTGGCCGACGGAGTGGGGCGGCCAGGGTAAGGGCCCCATCGAGCAGTTCATCTTCTTCGACGAGTCGATGCGGGCGGGGGCACCAGTGCCCATGTTGACCATCAACACGGTGGGTCCGACCCTCATGGACTACGGGACCCAGGAGCAGAAGGAGTTCTTCCTCCCGAAGATCCTGGCCGGTGACATCCACTTCTGCATCGGCTACACCGAGCCGGAGTCGGGCACCGACTTGGCCTCGTTGCAGACCCGGGCCGTCCGTGACGGCGACGAGTACGTCATCAACGGCCAGAAGATCTACACATCGCTGGCCGGCGATGCCGACTACATCTGGCTGGCTACCCGCACCGATCCCGAGGCCGCCAAGCACAAGGGAATCTCGATGTTCGTGGTCCCGATGGACACGCCGGGCATCAAGGTGGTCCCCATGCACCTGCTGGGCGACCACAACATCAACTACACGTTCTACGAGGACGTCCGGGTGCCGGCGACCAACCTGGTCGGCGGCGAGAACCAGGGGTGGTCGCTGATCACCAACCAGCTCAACCACGAGCGGGTCACGCTGTGCTCATCGGGCATCATCGAACGGGCCATGACCGACACGCGGGCATGGGCCCAGGCCACGAAACTGGCCGACGGTCGCCGGGTGATCGACCAGGAGTGGGTGCAGGTCCACCTGGCCCGCATCTATGCCCGCCTCGAGTTCCTCAAGCTCATCAACTGGAAGGTGGCATGGACCGCCACCCAGGGTCACCTCGACGTGGCCGACGCGTCCACCATCAAGGTGTTCGGCACCGAGTTCTACCTCGAGGCCTTCAAGCTGATGATGGAGATCGTCGGCCAGGCCGGATACCTGGCCAAGGGCTCGCCCGAGGCCGTGCTGGCCGGGCGCCTCGAAATGTACGCGCGCAGCCTGGTCATCCTCACCTTCGGCGGCGGCACCAACGAGATCCAGCGGGACCTGATCGCCATCTTCGGCCTGGGCATGCCCCGGTCGCTGCGGTAGTCCGGCCCGTCACCACGTAGAGAGAGAGCACACCATGGACTTCTCATTCAGCGAGGAGCAAGAGGCCGTCCGCGATCTGGCCGACCGCATCTTCACCGATCTGTCGACCCAGGAGCGCCTGCGGGAGTTGGAGACCGAGGCCGACGGCGACCGCTTCGACCGCAAGCTCTGGTCCGAACTCGCCGCGGCCGGGCTGCTCGGCATCGCCCTGCCCGAGGATGTAGGTGGGGCGGGGCTCGGCTTCCTGGAGACCGGCCTGCTGGCCGAGGCGGCGGGTCGAACGGCGGCCTACGTACCCGTGGTGGAGACCTTGGCCGCTGCCGCACCGGCCATCGCCGAGTTCGGCACCGACGCTCAGAAGCAGCGTTGGTTGCCCGGCGTCGTGTCCGGCGACACTGTACTCACGACGGCTCTGGTCGAGCTCGGTGGCACCCCCGCCGGACCGTCCACGGTGGCCGAGCCGGCCGGGGACGGGTGGAACCTCACCGGAGTGAAGGCCTGCGTGCCGTCGGGTACCTTCGCCGACGCCGTCCTGGTGACGGCAAGGATCGAGCCAGACGGAGTGGCCGTGTTCCTGATCGAAAGCGGTGCCGCCGGCCTGACGGTCGAGCGTCAAACGGCCAACAACGGCCAGCCCGAGGGTCTGCTCACCCTCGCCGGCGTGGCGGCGGGGCCGGACGCACTCCTCGGAAGTGTGGCCGACGGTGCGGCCATCGTCGAGTGGATGGTCCAGCGCAGCACGACGGCTCTGGCTCTCGCCCAGGCCGGTGCAGCCGCCGCATCCATCGCGCTGGTGGCCGAGTACACCAAGAACCGCGAACAGTTCGGCAAGCCCATCGCCACCTTCCAGGCTGTGGGCCAGCGGGCCGCCGACGCCTACGTCGACACCGAGGCCATCCGTCTGACTGCCTGGCAGGCCGCCTGGCGCCTCGCCGAAGGCCTGCCGGCCGACAAGGAGATCGCCGTGGCCAAGTTCTGGGCCGCCGACGGAGGTCAACGGGTCGTCCACGCCGCTGTGCACCTCCACGGGGGCGTCGGTGTCGACCGCGAATACCCGCTCCACCGGTTCTTCCTCAATACCAAGCACATCGAGCTGACCCTCGGCGGTGCCACCGACCAGCTGCTGCGCCTCGGCGCCACGCTGGCCGCCGAGCCGGCCTGAGCCGCCGGCCTCGACGGGGGCCAGAACACCATGGGCAATGACGACGGTGGACTCTCGGTCTCCCACATCGGCATCTGCGTCTCCGACCTCCACGCCTCCCTCCGCTTCTACTGCGAGGGTCTGGGCTTCGAAGAGGTGGTCAGCCACGAGGTGGGGGAGGAGTTCGCCGCACTGATGGAGATCGAAGGGGTGCGCCTGCGCTCGCGGATGATCCGACGGGACGGGGTCACCCTCGAACTCCTCGACTTTGTGGCACCGGGCATCACGGGTTCGGGGGATCGTCGACCCATGAACCAGCTCGGCCTCACCCACCTGTCGCTGCGGGTTGGCGACGTCGAGTCGGTGGCCGCCACCATCGAGGCCTTCGGCGGCACCGTGGTCCGTCCCACCCGAACCACCTTCGCCTTCGGTGAGGTGTCGCTCGACTTCCTGTACTGCACAGACCCCGACGGTGTGCGCATCGAATTGATGGACCTCGGAGGTTGAGTTGCCCTTGCTCGGCCCCTGCTCGGCCTTCGGTGCCACCTCCACTACCGTGATGCCGTGAGCTCGCAGCCCGTGGACGTGACCGACATCGACCCTGTCGAGGCCGACCGACTCGTGGTCGGCGGCGCATTGATGCTCGACGTCAGGGAGGACGACGAGTGGGACGCCGGACACGCCCCGGTTGCGGTCCACCTCCCTATGGGCGACGTGGTCGAACGCATCGGTGAACTACCCACCGACCGGATCATCGTCTGCATGTGCCGGGTTGGGGGTCGCTCGGGCTCGGTCGCCCTACACCTGGCCGGGTCCGGGTATGACGTCCGCAATATCGTCGGGGGCATGCAGGCCTGGGAAGCGCTCGGCCTCCCGGTGGTGGACGCCTCGGGTGCCCCGGGGCGGGTCATCTGAGTCCGGGGACGGACCCCCGAGCGCGGTGACTGTCTACCTCGACGACTGGCGCCAGCGCGCCCGGCTCGGCCCGGTCGACGACCGGTGGTCGCACCTGGTGGCCGACACCGACGATGAACTCCATGACTTCGCCGTGCGAATGGGTATGCGGCGCGAATGGTTCCAGGACAAGTCCGGGCGACCCCACCACGCCCACTACGACCTGCCCGAGCGGGCCAGGGCCGAAGCCCTGGCCAACGGCGCCGTCGAGGTGAGCTGGCGAGAGCTGGGCCGGATGCTGCGCGAGCGGCGGGTGGGTGCACCTTCCACCGAGGGGACCGGCGGAGAGGGGTCCCCGTGACCGACCGGCCAACCCGGCCGATTCGGCCCAACCCGTCCACAGGGCTGACAGCGCCATCTGGTCCGACCGGGCAACCCGATGCCCGCATCCCCGTCCTGGTCGGGGTCGGCACAGCGTCGACTGACGCCGAGGCGGTGGAGCTGATGGCACTCGCCACCGAAGCCGCCTTGCGCGATGCCGGCGGAAGGGGCCTGGCTGCGGCGGTCGACCGGGTGGCCGTGCCCCAGGGGAGTTGGACCTATCGCGACCCGGCCCGGCTGGTGGCCCGACGGATCGGGGCGCCTGCGGCCACGACCCATCTGGTCGAACTGGGGATCCCTCAGCAGAGCGTGGTCAACGACGCCCTGGCCGCCATCCTGTCGGGCGCGTCGGACGTCGCCGTGGTGGTGGGCGGTGAGTCGAAACGATGGGCCCGTGAACGCGAGCGGGCAGGACTGTCGCCGGAGACGGCCCAGTCCGGTGCGGATCCCGACGTGCTCCGTCGTCGCCCGGGCCCACTCCTCGAGCCGGTCGAAGTGGCGCACCGGCTGTGGGATCCCGTCCAGCAGTACGCCATGATCGACAATGCCCTGCGGGTGGCCGAGGGACGGACGATCGCCGAACACCGGGCCGAGATCGCCGACCTGTGGGACCGGATGAACGCCGTGGCGGTGGGCAATCCCGACGCGGCTTTCCCCGAGCGCATGGACGCCGAGCGCATCGCCACCGCGACACCGGCCAACCGGCCGCTCGCCTTTCCTTACAACAAGTGGCACTCGACCCAGTGGACGGTCAACCAGGCCGCCGCCCTGGTCCTCTGCTCGGTGGACGCGGCGCGGCGCATGGGTGTTCCGTCCGACCGTTGGGTCTTCCCCCTGGTGGGGTTGGAGTCGAGCCACGCTGTCTCGGTGCTGTGCCGCGAGCGGATCCACGCCTGGCCGGCCATGGAGGTCCTGGGCGGAACGGCGGCGGTCCGGATCGGGCGACCGGTCGATCAGATCGAGGTGGTGGAGCTTTACAGCTGCTTTCCGGCGGCGGTGCGGGTCCAGCAGCGGTCCCTCGGAATGGCGACCGACGGGACCCCGACGATCACCGGGGGCATGGCCTTCGCCGGCGGGCCGTTCAATAACGCCGTCCTGCAGTCGGTGGCCGCGGTGGTGCCCCGGCTGCGTGCCGCGCCCGACCTCCTCGGGGCGGTCACCACGGTGAGCGGACTGTTGACCAAGCCCGGACTAGGGGTGTGGTCGGCGCGTCCTGACGGCCGTCCGCCGCTTCTGTCCGACCTGGCTTACGAGGTGGCTTCGGTGACCGGCGTGGTGGAGGCGGTCGAGGACCTCGACGGGTACGAGGGACCGGGCAATGTCGCCACCTACACCGTGACGTACGACGGAATGGATCCGGTCCGGGTGGTGGCCGTGTGCGACACGGCGGACGGGAGGCGGTGCGTCTCTATCGGTGAGGATGCGGCGGTGGCCGCCCGGGCGTGCCAGGAGGAGTTGGTGGGCGCGCCCGTCCGGATCGGGTCGGGCACGTTCACCCCCATCTGAGCACCCACCCTGACCACCCGCCAGCCGATGAACCTGTCCGCGGGCCGGCTCAGGAGGCCCGGCTGCTCCAGGACTGCTCGCCGGACCACTCGTGACCGCATCGCCGGCATTGCAGGCTCGTCCCGTGGCTGCCCTTGCCGGTCCCCCGGACGATCAGTTTCGGCACGTCGCCTGATAGGCACGCCGGACATGACTCGTCGCTGTGCCCTGCCTCCACCGCGCATCCTCCACGTGTTCGACCGTCCACCTGCCCCTCCGAACGGCTGATTCCGCCTGAACTGTAGAACGACGACCGGGGCCGCGCCAGCGCCAGCGCCATCCGTGGTCGGGCCGCCCGTCGGTGTGACGGCCGGCCGTACAGTAGGGCCATGACCGCGGCCGCCGACGCTCTCCGATCGACCCGAGTCGGCCTGTGGACGCCGGCGCTGGAGGCCCAGCCCGGGCCGCGGGCCCAAGACGTAGCGGCAGAGCTCGACGAGCTGGGGTTCGGGTCCCTCTGGCTGCCCGAGGCCTACGGCCGGGAGGCCTTCACCGGGGCCCAAGCCCTGTTGGCCGCCACCCGGCGGATGGTTGTCGGGACCGGGATCGCCTCCATCTATGCCCGGGGCGCCATGGCCGCCAACGGCGCCGCCCGGTTGGTCGAGTCCCTCGCCCCGGGCCGCTTCGTCCTAGGCCTCGGGGTGAGCCACAAAGCGCCGGTCGAGCGGGACCGAAAGGAGACGTACCTCCCTCCGATCCGGGCCATGACCGACTACCTCGACGACCTGGCCGCAGCCCCGTACTTCGGCGCTGATGCCGTCATGCCGCCCGTGGTCCTCGCCGCTCTCGGCCCGAAGATGCTCGGCCTGGCCCGGGACCGGACCTCCGGCGCCCACTCCTACCTGGTGACCCCGGAACACACCGCCTCGGCCCGCGCCACGCTCGGCACCGACCCGCTGCTGGTGGTCGAACAGGCCGTCGTGCTGGACCAGGGGCGGGACGAGTGGTTGCGGCGGGCCCACGACCACCTGAACATCTACACCGGCCTTCCCAACTATCGGAACAGCTGGCTCCGCCAGGGCTTCACCGAGGACGACTTCGTCCGGGGCGGCTCCGAGCACCTGGCCGATGCCCTCGTCGTTCACGGCGACGAGGCGGCGGTCATGGCCCAGGTGGGCGAGCACCTCGACGCCGGGGCCGACCACGTGCTCCTCCAGGTCCTCGGGAGCGACCTCGGCCAGTTGCCCGTGGACGAATGGCGGGCCCTGGCGCCGGCCGTCACCGTCCCGTAGCCACCACATGATGGGCGCCGGCTGGCGGACCAGTGGCAGCCCGATCTCCGGTGGGCCGCGTCAAGCGGCTTCGGCCACCTCGACCGGTTCGGGGGCGAGGATCCTCGAGTCCCACTTGGCCTCGACGTCGCCGAGGTGCCAGTACAGGGCGGCGATCACCCAGGTGGCTACGAACCCGCCGACGATGACGAACCCGGCGGTGTTGATGTCGAAGCCGGAGATGTACCTGACAAACGGACCGTGCAGGTCGAATTCGGTGCTGAGGAGCCCCACGAGCTCGATGGTCCCGATGAAGAAGGCCACGACGACCGACAGCCCGGTGATGGTCAGGTTGTAGAAGACCTTGCGGACCGGTTTGGCGAAGGCCCAGTCGTAGGCAAAATTCATGAAGCACCCGTCGATGGTGTCGAACAGGCTCATGCCGGCTGCGAAGAGTAACGGCAGCGACAGGATCGCCCAGAACGGCAGCCCGCCCGCCACCGCGGTCCCGGCCAGCACCAGCAGGGCCACCTCAGTGGCCGTGTCGAAGCCGAGCCCGAAGAGCACCCCCACCGGGTACATCTTCCACGGGCTGTCGATCTTGCTCCCGTAGCCGCGGAAGATCCGGTTCATGAGGCCCCGACTGTCGAGCTGGCGTTCGAGCTCGGCGTCGTCGTAGCTGCCCGCCCGCATGGCCCGGAAGACCTTCACGATCCCGACCAGGACTACCAGATTGAGCAGAGCGATCAGGTAGAGGAACGTGCCGGACACGGTGGTGCCGACGATGGTGGTGGCCCGGTGGAGGCCGGACGCACTATTGGACACCTGGGAGTCGAGTGCCCGGATCCCGAAGTTGAGGGCGACGGCGAGGGCGAATACCACCGACGAGTGGCCAAGGGAGAAGAAGAAGCCGACGCTGAGCGGGCGCTTTCCGTCGTTGACCAGCTTCCGGGTGGTGTTGTCGATGGCGGCGATGTGGTCGGCATCGAACGCGTGACGCATGCCGAGCGTGTAGGCCAGCACGCCGGTGCCGAAGCCGAAGAGGCCGGTCTTGGACACGTGATAGTGGTGCCCGGCGGCGGCCCTCAGCAGCCCCCAGCCGATGACGTTCAGGGCCAGGACCACGAAGGCCATGCCGCACAGGCGCCACCATTCGGCCCGGGTCAGTCCGTTGCGCAGGCGGGCCAGGCGGGAGGGGTTGAAGGTCGTGGCAGCATCGTCGTCGGCGTCCGGACCGTCCCGCTGCACCAGAGTCATTGCCGCCAGGGTAGGGCAACTGCGAACTGTGTGCAATAAGGAGCCACTGGTGGTTCCGGCCCGCGGCCGCCCGGCTCAGGCGGTGCTCGAGGCCGCCTCTGTCGAGGTGTCCCAGGCCCGGTTGAGGAGCCGGAGCAGTACGTCGGGCGGCTGGGCGCCGGGGATGCCCAACCTCTCGTCGAACACGAAGAACGGGACGCCGGTCGACCCGAGTTCCATGGCCCGGGCCTCGTCAGCCCGGACATCGGCGCCGAACTCGTCGCCGGCCAGAACCTCGGCCACCCGGGCACGCTCCAGTCCCACCTCGGCCGCCAGCTCGGTCAGGGTGGACGGATCCGAGATCGCCCGTCCCTCGGTGAAGTAGGCGCGCAACAACCGCTCCTTCAGGTCGCCGGCCCTCCCCTCGAGGGCGGCCAGGTGGACAAGGCGGTGGGCGTCGAAGGTGTTTCCGATCTGGACCCGGTCGAGGTGGTACTCAAGCCCCACCGTGGCGGCCAACTCGGTCATCTGGCTGTTGGCTTTCGTCGCCTGCTCGGCGGTCATCCCATATTTGCGCTCGAGGACCTCGTCCATGGACAGCTCGACACGGGCCGGAGTGGTGGGGTCGAGCTCGTAGCTCCGCCACGCGACGGTCACCTGTGCGGCGTGCTCGAATCCGGCGAGAGCTATCTCGAGATTCCGCTTGCCGACGTAGCACCAGGGACACACGACGTCCGACCAGATCTCGACCAACATGTCCGCTCCTCCACTCCTGCCCGCGATGTACTCACCACCGACGATACCGGGGCACGCCGCCGGTCCGACTCGCCGCCCGTCGGGCTCGAGGGGCATCCTCACGGTTCCTCACGGCCGGCTCGGCAACCGCACGACGCCGGTAGCGTCTGGCCATGATCCTCGAGCACGCTCTCATTACGATCCGTCCCGACACCCACGAGAAGTTCGAGGCCGCGCTGACCAAGGCCCGCGCGGTGATCTCCTCGGCGCCCGGCTTCGGGTCACTCCGGCTCCATCGGGGCGTCGAATCGCCGGATCGCTACCTTCTGCTCGTCGAGTGGGCGACACTCGAGGACCACACCGTCGGGTTCCGGGAGTCTCCGGCATTCGCCGAGTGGCGTTCGCTCATCGGGCCCTTCTTCGAGTCCCAGCCGGAGGTCGACCACTACGGCCCGGTCGCCGGTCTGGCCTGACGGAATGGCCGACCGGCCAGAACCTGCGGCCACCGGTTACGCCGCCGGCTCACCCAGGCACCACGCCATGCGCAGGTGATCGGCCAACTCGGCCAGTGGCGTGCGGGCGTTGAGCCCGCTGGTGGACGGCATCACATAGGCGGGACGTCCCCCGACCGGAATCGGCTGGACCCCGGCCACTGCGTGCCGGTCGACCACGGTCCGCCAGCCTGAGAGCCCGACAAAGCACACCGCCCCTGGAGTGAGCCACTCGACGAGTCGGCTGACCCGGGCGAATCCGGAGGTGTACTCGGTCCGGGTCACCTCGACTGCCGTCCTGGTGGCTCGCTTGGCGAAGTCGGTCATGCCCAGTCCGCCGATCAGAGCAGCCACCGGGTCCCGGTCGACATCCACGACGCCGGCGGCCAGGGCGGCCGGCCAGAACCGGTTACCGGGTCGGGCGTACCCGACCCCGGCGTCGGCCGAGAAGGGCGAAGGGTTCACTCCGCAGACGAGGATCCGCATGCCCGGCGCCACCGAATCGGCCAGGGTGTGCTCACGCTCCGCCACGACGATGAGGGTGTCCGGACCGCCGGCCGATGGCCCCTCCTGCACGGCGAAGCCGGCTCCGACCACCAGATCGCCCAGCCGATCGGGGCCGACTGTACTGGCTGCGGTCAACGCCACCCGGGTACCCACCGGCAGGCGCCGCTGGGCCACGTGGAGCGCCAGGGGGAGGGCTTCGGGGGGACGTGCGGTCAGGTCCCAGGTCCACGGGCCGTCGGGTCGCGCCGGCGGCCGGAGGCCGTCGGCTGCTGAATCGGCGGTGGGCACGGCCGGAGCGTACCGGTCGCCGACGCACGGGACCGGTGGACCGGTGTTCCGGTGGTCGGCGGCGAGGCCCGGTGGTTGACTGGGCCGATGCCCGCCTGTCCCACCCTCACTACTGAGCGGCTGGTCCTGCGTCCGTTCCGGGCCGACGATCTCGAGTCCTTCCACGCCGCCATGACGACCGACGAGGTGCGGGCCTCGCTCGATGTCCCTCACGACTACTCACCGGGCGAGACGTGGAGGTCCATGTGCACCTTCGCCGGGTTGTGGGACCTCCGCGGCCTCGGCCAGTGGGCTCTCGAGGAGCTGGCGACGGGCCGGTTCGTCGGCCGGGCCGGCCTCTACTGGCGGGTGGACGACGACTGGCCGGGCGTCGAGGTGGGTTGGATGCTGGATCCGGCGGTCTGGAGTTCGGGCTATGCCACCGAGGCCGGCGCACGTTCGGTACGTTACGGGTTCGAGGTACTGGGGGAGGACACGCTCTACTGCATGATCCTGCCCGGCAACACCCGGTCGGAGGCGGTGGCCCGGCGCCTGGGCTTCGAGGCGGGAGCGGAGCGCACGATGTCGTTCTTCCCCTCCCGCCCGCATGTCGTCTGGCACCTGGACCGGCCCGGGTGGGAGTCCGGTCTCAACGCAGGTTGAGTCCACCGTCGATCAGGACGATCTCGCCGGTGACGTACGTCGACCCTGCCAGGCCGAGGATCACCTCGGCTACATCCTCGGGGGTGGCGGACCGCTGCATGGGGGCCTGGGCCCGCACGAACTCCCGCACGACCGTCCAGTCCTCTGTCCACGGGGTGTCGACCAGGCCTGGGCCCACTGCGTTGACTCGCACCTCTGGTCCGAGGGTGTTGGCCAGCAGCCGGGTCATGTGGCTGACCGCCGCCTTGGAGCAGGCATAGGGGATGGAGCTGCCGACGGGACGGGAGCCGGCCAGCGACGACACGTTGATCACCTGTCCCCTTCCGGACGCTCGGAGGTGGGGGACGGCGGCCACCGTCAGCTGCCACGTCCCGATGACGTTGACATCGAAGATGCGGCGCCAGATCTCGGGGGTGGCGGCCTCGAGGTCGTTGTGGGGGATCAGCGCCGTGGTTCCGGCGTTGTTCACCAGGACATCGAGGCGGCCGTGGGTGGTGATGACCTGGTCGACCATGCGGCTGCAGTCGGCCTCGACCGATACGTCGGCCTGGACGTAGGTGGCGTCGGGCAGCTCGGCTGCCATGGCCATTCCGGCATCGACCGACGTGGAGGAGTTGACGACGACGGTGGCTCCGGCAGCCGCGAACTGTTGGGCGGTGGCGGCACCGATCCCGGAGGAGGAACCGGTGACGAGCACCACATGGCCGCTGAAGCGGCCGTCGCGGGAAGGTGAGCCGGATGCGGGGTTCGATGGGGGCGTCATGGACGGAGTGTAGGACCGCGGTCGCCCGTCACCGGTAAGTTCTTGACATGTCCGCCCCCGTACTGCACGTCGGCATACCGGCCGCGGATGACGGGGTTGTCGGCGACCCTGGTCGCCCGGGACCGGCGTGAGTCCGGTTGCCGGCGGCGGGACGGCCGGTGGCGGAACAGCCGGTCGTGGGACGCCCGGCGCCACGGAAGGGGCCGACGTCGGGCCCGGGGTGGTGCGGGTGACCTCGTCTCTACGCATTCCGGTGTCCGAGCTCCAGTTCCGTTTCAGCGCCAGCGGCGGCCCGGGCGGGCAGAATGCCAACAAGGTGGCGACCCGCGTGGAGTTGCGCTTCGACGTAGCCCGGTCCCCGTCACTCGGGCCGCACCAGAGGTCCCGGCTCCTCGAGAAGCTGGGGTCCGAGGTGAGGGTGGTGGCCGACGACGAGCGTTCGCAGTTGCGGAACCGGCAGTTGGCCACCGAACGGTTCTGCGAGCGAATTGCAACAGCTCTTCGGGTGGAGAAGTCGCGTCGCCCGACGCGGCCCACCAAAGGAGCCAAGGAGCGGCGCCTGGCCGACAAGCGTCGCCTGTCGGAGCGGAAGCGGGCCCGGCGCCCCGACCTCGACGACTGAGGGTCAGCCGGCCTTCCTGGCCCGACGCTTGGGGGCCGCCCACGCCTTGTCGAGCAGACGATTGATCTCATCGGTCAGTCGCTCGGGGTGGACCCGCAGCTCGAGGACCGAGTTGGCCTGGATCAGCTCTCCCTGGGGCAGCCGGCGGGCCAGCTGCTCGGCATCGTGGAACGGATGGACGTGGTCGACCTTATGACCGATCACCAGGGCCGGCATCTCCATGGCGGCTCGTTGGTCCACCGTCGGGGCGATCGGTCCGGCCAGGATCCCGTGCAGCACCGCCGCCGTTTCCCGGGGCTCGGCCGAGAGCATGTTCATGACGCTGTCCAGAGGGCCGTTGCCGGTGCGGGGGAGCGCCCGGAACCGCTTGGACACCCAGCCGACCACAGGCCGGGCGAAGTGCACGGCGAGCAGCATCGGCACGAACGTGATGGCTGCCGCAGGCAGGGCCCACTCCAGCACCGGCATCTCCACCACCAGTCCGCGGACCCGGTCCGGGGCCTGGGCTGCCACCAGGAGGCTGACGTTCCCGCCGAGCGAGACACCGCCGACCACGGTCTGGTCGATGCCCAGGTGGTCCATGAGCCCGATGACGTGCCCGGCGTAGGTGTCCATGCGATGAAACGAAGCCCGCTGGGGACGGGCCGACAATCCGTGCCCGGGCAGGTCGAGGAGAATGACTCGGTTGCCCTTGGCGGCCAGGTCGGAGGCCAGACGGCGGTTCATGTTGGCGTCCATGAGGATGCCGTGCAGGAAGATGAGCACCCGGGGACCGCTGCCGTGGATCTCGTAGTAGAGCTCCAGGTGTTCGTGGACGAACGTGCCGACCTCGTACGGGGCAGCCGAGCCGGGGTTGTCGTCCGGCAGGTCCTTCGGTGGTCGCAGGACCCGGCGCGGAGTCGTCCCGGAACCGCTAGTTCGTGATGCCCCGGTCGTTGCCATGACAACAAACGTAGGCCCGGGGCTGGCGGTTCGCCAGCACCGGCAGCCGTGCGCGCACGTCGGCGAGGTAGCCGGAGTCCAGGTCGGCGAGGACCACGCCGGGGCTGGGATCGGTCCGCTCGGCCAGCACCGTGCCCCACGGGTCCACGATCATCGAGTGACCGTGGCAGCGGGGCATGCCTGCCGGGAGCTCGCCGACCTGACCGGCACCGACGACGAATACCTGCTCCTCGACGGCCCTGGCCCGCAGGAGGAGTTCCCAGTGGGCCGGCCCGGTCGCTGCGGTAAAGGCGGCCGGGACGGTCACAACCGTCGCCCCCGCGAGGGCCAGCACCCGGTAGAGCTCGGGAAAGCGGACGTCGTAGCACAGGGTGAGCCCGAGGACGGCGGGCTCGGCGTCGTCATGGGGGTTCCCGGCGAGGGGCACGACCACGGCGGACTCTCCCGGGGCGATGGTGTCTGATTCCCGGAAGGCCACCCCTTCCAGGGCCACGTCGAACAGGTGGATCTTCCGGTAGACGGCAAGGGTGGCACCGTCGGGGCCCATCAGGCAGCTGGTGTTGGCCAGCCGACCGTCGCTGCGTCCCACCCGCTCCGGAAAACTGCCGGCCACCAGATGGATCCGGTGTCGGGCAGCGGCCGCCGACGCCCACGCCGAGGTCGGCCCGTCGAGTGGCTCGGCCCAGTCCCGGAGGACCTCAGGAGTGCCGGCCACCGAGAAGTACTCGGGCAGGACGACCAGGTCGGCGCCGGCCGATGCCGCCTCGTCGACCAGAGCCCCGGCGGCGGCCAGGTTGGCGTCGCGATCGTCCCCGGCCGTCGTCTGGATGGCGGCAACGCGCATGTCACAGGGTACGCCGGGATCGGGCACAATGACCCCCGGCGGTGATCCCCGGTTCAACTCGGGAACCGCACCCTGAGGAAGAGAGCACCGTGTCCTTCGAAGATTCCGAAGTCGTCCGCAGTGCCGTCCGGGTGGAGGGTTTCCGGGACGACGAGTTCAACTACCAGCTGATCCGGGCCATCGGGTTGGCCGATTACGGCGGCTCGACGGTCGGGGAGTGCCTCGCCGTGGTGGCTGAGATCACCGACGGCAGCCCCTCGAGCTGGTCCCTGGCCTTCGATCGCCTGGCCCGGCGGGTCGAGGCCGAGGGACGCTCCTGCCTGGCCGATGGGCGACGGGTGAGCGGTCGCGACCACCTCCTGCGGGCCTCGACCTACTACCGCACGGCCGAGTACTACGCCGGTGGTGCCTCGGGCGGAGCGGACACATCCGGCGCCCGCAGCCAGGCCTGCTTTTCCGAGGCGGCTGACCTCCTCGACCTCCCGGTCCAGCGGCTCGACGTGCCGTTTGCCGGTGGTTCACTGCCCGGTTACCTGGTCCGTCCGCAAGCCGAGGTGGCAGCCAGTGGCCCGCGCCCGACCGTCATCGCGGTGGGCGGCTTCGACTCCAGCGCCGAAGAGCTGTTCTTCCAGTTGGGCGTGCCCGGCGCCGAACGCGGATGGAACGTCGTTGTGTTCGACGGCCCCGGTCAGCTGGGCTGCATGCGTACGAACCCGAGCATGACGTTCCGGCCGGACTACGAGGTGCCGTTGGCAGCGGTCCTCGACACCGTGCTGGCCCTGCCGGACGTGGACGACGGGCGAGTGGGTCTCGCCGGCCAGAGCTTCGGTTCGTACTTCGCGGCCCGGGCGGCGGCCACCGACCTGCGGGTCGGGGCCCTGGTGGCCAACCCGCCGGTCGTCGACATGGGCCGGTACATGGAGGCCTGGGTCGGTACCGACGTCTACCGGATGATCCGGGACATCCGCCCCGAGGACGTCGCCGGGGTGCCTGAGGACCTCATGCCCCGGCAGATGCAGTGGGGGATCGAGGCCATCTGCACCCGTTTCGGCGTGCCGTCGTTCCACGCCTGGCGCGACGCCATGGCGTCCTATCGACTGGGGGGGCTCACCAGCGCTATCTCGTGCCCTGTGCTGGCTCTGGTCGGTGAGCGTGAAGGGGCGGAGCCCCGGGCCCAGTTCAATGCCCTGGCGGCCGGCGTCACCGGGCCGGTGACCTCGAGGGTGTTCCGTCCAGCCGACGGTGCCTCGACCCACTGCCAGTCGGACAACCTTCGGCTGTCGGCCCAGGTCACCTTCGACTGGCTGGACTCCGAGTTGGGCGGACCTGGGACAGGCTGACATCCCGGCCTGAGCCGGTCACCACCTGGGCAGCCACGGCGTCGCGCTCAGATCCGATGGGTGGCCAGCGCTGCGGCCAGGGCGGACGACCCGGCGTCGGAATCGTTCTCCCGCACGCCGACCAGTGGGGTGACCGACGCCCATCCCGATTCCACCAGTGCGGCGTCCGAGTCGGGCTCCAGTTCGGCCCGCTCCTTCAGCCGGTCGGCGTCCCCGTCGCTTGCACCCCGCAGGGCCAACACGATCGCACCTCCGGTGCGGTCGACGGCAGTTCCGTCGACCGGAAGCGGCGTGTGCTCGGGACGGACCGAACGGATGAGCCCAACGCGGCCCAGGGTGCCGTGGCGCAGCCCCAACAGGTCTGCTGGCTTCACCGCTGGGACGTTGAGGTTGAGCACGGTGGCCGGTTCGGCCTCGGCCAGCGCCGGCACGATCTTGCAGGCCAGGTCGACGGCGGTGTCCCAGAAGTCCGGCTCCGTTGCCCAGGCGATGGAGACGGCCAGGCCCCTCACACCGAACTGGGCGCCGGTCAGGGTGGCACCGACGGTGCCCGAGTGGAGGGCCGACCGTCCGGCGTTGAGGCCGTGGTTGATGCCCGACACGACCATGTCGGGTCGGGGTCCGAATCCCTCGATGCACGCCAGGATGACCGACAGCGCGGGGGTTCCGTCGATGCCGTAGGTAGGCACGTCGGCAAGGCCCGGAATATCCACGTGCTCGTAGGGGATGGACTCGCGTTCGTACACGGGTCCGACCGCGGCACCGGCTCCGCTGTGGTCGGTGAGGGGCGCCACGACCACCAGCTCGTGCATGCTCCCGAACGCGGCGTGCAGACCCCGGGTCAGGGCGGCGATCCCCGGGGCGAAGACGCCGTCGTCGTTGGTGACCAGAATGCGCATGGAGGAGTACAGGTCCGTTCGTCGGGCGTCGCGCCCGATCGCCCCCGGTGAGGCGTCGGATCGTCGCGACAGTGTCTCGGCGGGCCGCTGCGGCCTCATGGCCTACCATACCGGGCGACATCGGCAGCCGGACGGTGGGCACGGTCCGTGCCGGCCCCCGACACCGCCGCTCGCGTGGCCTGCGCCCCACCGCCGCCGGCCGCACCGCACCCGGGGTCGCCCCCGTGGGCCGACCTCCGAGGACCACATGCACGCACCCGCCCAGCCTCCCGATCAGCGCCCCGCCGAGACCACTGCGGCCACCGGCGACCAGTGGGTCATCGGGCATGGGCACCAACGGGCCATCGTCACCGAGGTCGGAGCCACGCTGAGGGCCTTCACCGTGGGCGACCGGTCCGTGGTCGACGGCTTCGGACCTGATCAGTGGAGCCACGGCAGCCGAGGCCAGGTCCTCGCACCGTGGCCCAACCGGCTGGGCGACGGTGCCTACACCTTCGCCGACGTGGCCGCCCAGGCCCCGATCGACGAGATCGCCCGCAACAACGCCATCCACGGGCTCGTCCGGTGGTTACCGTGGCGGATGACGGGTCGGGCTCAGAACCGCGTCGGGCTCCGGTGCGAGTTGCGGCCATCGCCCGCCTACCCGTTCGCCCTCCGCCTCGAGGTCGAGTACCGGCTTGGGCGCGAGGGGCTGTCGGTGACCACCGACGCCGAGAACATCGGCACCGACGACCTGCCCTTCGGCCTGGGTTTCCACCCGTACCTGACCGTGGGCACCTCGACGGTCGACCAGGCCCGTCTCCGGGTGCCGGCCGGCCGGCGGCTGATGACCGACGAACGGGGTCTGCCTACCGGTACGGCGTCCGTGGCTGGCACCGAATTCGACTTCACCGGTGGGCGGCCGATAGGTGTGACCCGGCTCGATACCGCCTACTGCGACCTGGCCCGGGACGGCGATGGCCGGGTGCGCGTCGACCTCGACCATCCCGATGGCGGGGCTGGGGTGACCTTGTGGGCCGACGACCGGTTCGGCTACCTCATGATCTACTCCGGGGACACCCTCGCACCCGGTGAGCAGCGCAAGGCGGTGGCTGTCGAGCCCATGACGTGCCCGCCCGACGCGTTCCGCACCGGCACCGATGTCACGCGGCTGCGACCCGGTGCCCGGTGGACCGGAGTCTGGGGGATCACGGCCCGTTGACCCCGGAACTTCCGGGATGGCTAGGTCGGTGTTGGTCGACCCGCAGTTCGAACACCTCTGCGGCCGGTCCAGACAAGTAAGACTGCAGGTCGATTGACACGCAAGCCCAGTGTGGGCAGGACAACGACGACTGTTCCACGAAGAGATTCGGAGTGTGCATTGACCGGTGTCCGATCATCGACCTACTACGACCCTTACGACTTCGAGATCGACGCGGATCCGTATCCGGTGTGGAAGCGGCTTCGCGACGAGGCACCGCTCTACTACAACGAGGAGTACGACTTCTACGCTCTGAGTCGCTTCGACGACGTCGACTCCTGCCTGCGTGATTGGCAGACCTACATTTCCGGTAAGGGTTCGGTCCTCGAGCTCATCAAAGCTGAGATGGAGGTGCCGTCAGGTCTGTTCATCTTCGAAGATCCTCCCGAGCACCATGTCCACCGCGCCCTACTCGGAGGGGTCTTCACGTCCCGTCGCCTCCTGGCAATCGAGCCCCAGATACGGGAGTTCTGTGCCCGCAGTCTCGATCCGATGGTCGGGTCCGGCGGCTTTGACTTCATTGTGGACCTGGGAGCTCAGATGCCCATGCAGACCATCGGGATGCTGCTTGGAATTCCCGAAGCGGACCAGGAGGCAATCCGGGACAAGATCGATGAGGGACTCCGCTTGGAAGACGGAGTGATGCCAGCGGCCAGCCTCGCCGAGGGTGGAGCCATGGTCGACGACTTTGCGGACTACATCGACTGGCGGGCCGAGCATCCCTCGGATGACCTGATGACCGAACTGCTGAATGCCGAGTTCACCGACGAGAGTGGCGTCGAGCGCACGCTCACGCGTGAGGAGATCCTCGGCTACGTCGTTCTTCTCGCAGGGGCCGGCAACGAAACGACGGCCCGCCTCATCGGCTGGACCGGGAAGGTGCTGGCTGATCATCCAAGTCAGCGTCAGGAACTCGTGGACGACCCAAGTCTCATTGCCAATGCGATTGAGGAGATTCTGCGGTTCGAGCCCCCCTCACCGATTCAAGCTCGATATGTCACCCGGGATGTGGAGCACCATGGTCAACGGGTCCCCAAGGGGAGCACCATGGTGTTGCTCAATGCTTCAGCGAATCGGGACGAGCGGCGATTCGACGATCCCGACCGCTTCGATATCCACCGTGACATCGGTCGACACTTGGCTTTCGGCTACGGCATCCACTTCTGTCTGGGTGCACATCTGGCTCGGATGGAGGGACGAGTCGCCTTGGAAGAGGTCCTGAAGCGATTTCCGATTTGGGAGGTAGATCAGGAGAACGCCATACAGGCTCGGACGTCAACCGTCAGAGGCTGGGAGCGTCTTCCGGTGCGTACCCCGTGACGGACCAGGGGCAAACGAGCGGAAGTGACACGATGTGCGCCCCCTGGGATTCGAACCCAGAACCTGCGGATTAATGACCTTCGCGTAATACCGCGCGGACTCTTTTCCACAGGCGACCAGGCTACGACTGGGTTCCCGATGATCTCGGCTCGCAGGGTCTTTTGCGAAGGTCATTAAGAGCGTGCTCAGGGAGTTCCCGACGCTGGTCGGTTTTCACCAAAAATGGCTCCTGCCTGCACTGATGTTCTCAGGGCTCATCGACACTCATCGATCGAATTCAGGATTCGCCGGGATTTGTTGCCCCAAAAGTTGCCCAGAATCGTGCAGACAATCAACTCTTCCGGCTGGATCCGATGGTGGACCCGTGGGTCTAACCTGCTGACTTGTGCGGGGAGGCCCATGCCGGACCAGCAGGCGGTCGGGGGCGATCCTCCTCGGGGTGTTCGTCCTGGCTGCTTCGAGTTGCGGCGGCACGGCCAAGTCCGCTCTTGCGACGACATCGCCGGAAGCTGCCACTACAGCTCTGACAGATGATTCCCTGTCGAGCATTTCGTGCATCAGCGCATCTGACTGCCAGGCGGTCGGGTCCTCTGGCGACTATAGGTTTCCCCTGATCGAACACTGGAACGGGACCGAGTGGTCCGTCACAAAAGTGGCTCACCCGCTACCAACTTCGTCTTCATCTGGGTCGTTTCATGGCCTGTCGTGTATCACTGCGTCCAATTGCCAGGCCGTCGGTAATTACTTCATCGGCAAGCGCATCTTTCCGCTGTCCGAACGCTGGAACGGGACCGAGTGGTCCATCGTGAAGATCCCATGGCGGACCAAAAACGACGCTCAACTGTCCGGCATCGCATGCGTCAGTGTTTCGGATTGTGTCGCCGTCGGGCACCGCAGGTTTGCGACGCCCTTGACCCTCATCGAACACTGGGATGGACGTGGATGGTCAACCGACGTGAGCCCCAATCCTGCTCTGGATGGACCCAATGACGGCGTGTACCTGGAGGGTGTGTCGTGCGTCAGCGCCACAGATTGCATGGCCGCCGGATACCACGGCGCTGGACCGAAGGAGCCCTTGTTCGAACATTGGAATGGTGTTATTTGGTCCATCGTGACGAGCCCAGTCTCCGCCTATACCGACGCTCAGATGAGTGGCATCTCGTGCACCAGCACGGGTGACTGCTATGCATCCGGCGATTCCTACGCTGATGGAGGTGTACCGATCTCCCTCATCGAGCACTGGGACGGGGAAGCCTGGTCCATCATGAAGAGTTCCGATGTGGGATCCCAGGGCTCCCGACTGGGCGGCATATCGTGCGTCAGTTCGACCAGCTGCGAGGCCGTTGGGAGCTACCCGCTCGGAAATATCTCAGACAGCGATGAGCGCGATTACACTCTGTTCGAACATTGGGATGGGCTCACATGGTCCGGCTCGATCGGACCTAGCACGCCAGGAGCACAACAGTCCTTGCTCGATGACGTCTCATGCATAAGTGCATCTGACTGCTTGGCGGTCGGGACCTCGTTCATTTCCAGAACAGAATCCTGGGTGACGCTGGCCGCGCAATGGAGTGGGAATCACTGGTACCTGATGAAGAGCCCCAGTCCCTCGTAGGAGATCATGCCGGAGAGGAGCGCCCACTGAACGTGGGACCGCGTCGCCACTGCTAGCGCGCCACAAGGCTCACTGCTAACCAGCGGTTTGAGGGACTCAGGCACGAAACTTCGGACTCGCAAAGCTCCTACCAGGCACGATGGGACGGTCCCTGACAGTGGCGGACTCAAAAATATGGCTCTCCTGCTTGATCCGTGGGTCGATTCCTCGAACATGCTGCTGATCAGGCGGGGGCGATCGGTCTCGGGTCGGTGAGTAAAGATGGAGAGGTGATTGGTGATGCCGCTCCTATCGATTG
>Ga0097691_1000367_pt1 | contig 40905 bp, 42 predicted proteins | sample NGESurdeep072012_8_FD_72858 | JGI IMG/M metagenome (GOLD analysis project Ga0097691, IMG submission 72858) | Arctic peat soil microbial communities from Barrow, Alaska - NGEE Surface sample 210-1 deep-072012 | ecosystem: Environmental > Terrestrial > Soil > Wetlands > Peat ... | reverse complement strand
TTGGCGCCGCGGTCGGCATCGTCGAACAGTTTTTCCAAATCCTCGGGCGACACGCGGATCGGCAGCACGCCGTTCTTGAAGCAGTTGTTGTAGAAAATGTCGCCGAACGCGGTCGAGATCACGCAGCGGATGCCGAAATCCATCAGCGCCCAGGGCGCGTGCTCGCGGCTCGAGCCGCAGCCGAAATTGTCGCCGGCGACCAAAATCTTCGCCTTGCGATAGGCCGGTTTGTTGAGCACGAAATCCGGGTTTTCGCTGCCGTCGTCTTTGTAGCGCAGCTCGGAGAACAGGCCCTTGGCGAGCCCGGTGCGCTTGATGGTCTTCAGGTATTGCTTGGGGATGACCATGTCGGTGTCGACATTGATCATCTTCAAGGGCGCGGCGACGCCATCCAAAGTGGTGAATTTGTCCATGAAACTATTTCCTTAGTCGGCGCGTGGAGGCCATGTTCGTGGCCTCTTGAATTGGGGCGTATCTATAAAAGGAGTAAAGCCGTCGGGCAATTGCATAATTTCGGCATCTGTCATTAGAGCAACCCTGTCATGTACCGCTTTTTCCAAGGCGGCTATTTTTTCCATTCAGTGGTCCATCCACTATCGTTGCAACAATCAAGCAAAAAGCGCGGTATCCCGCAGGACCAAATGGTCCGATACCAGCGCCACGCCAACCAATTCCGCCCCGGTGAACGTGTCCCTCATTGTCAATGGATACGTCAATCGTCGTGCATCCTAGTTCCATTTCATTTACGGAATGGGCAACGTGCTTGTCCGTAATGTCAATCAATGCATCGTGCAAAGACAGCTGATCATCAGCCAACGCGCCGACTATTTCATCCCGCGATAGGCAAATTCGTACGCCACTTTTGAAGCAACGACGATAGTAAATTGCTCCTGTCACAAATGTGCACCAATCAAGCGAACCCTTTTTGTTACTAATAAAATCTTGTGATGCGAAGCTCACTCCGTATTCATTTTCACTAATTTGATCAAAACAAGATTTTGCAAATTCGAGATCTCGCTTGATCATATTGCAATCGTAAAGGTCACGGCTTTCTTTGAAAGCTAGTAGCTTGGGTCGGTAATGTTTTGGTTCGTTTTTGTCCATTCGAATTTGTCCTCGCTCAAGCCGCCGGCTCGCGTTTGAAGCGGGCCTCGCGGATGACCTGGCAAACCTGCACGGAATGGCTCTCGTAATAGATTTCCTTCGCCTTGCGCTGCGCGACCCGGTGCTCCGGGTGCATGCGCCAGACGCGCTGCGCCTCCTCCGACTCGAATTCGACGATGGTCACGCGCTCGCCGTCCTCGGCGAAGAATCCTTTGTGTGAAATGTAGCCGGGAATGGTCGCCGCGAGTTCGACCATGCGATCGACCAGCGCTACGTATTCCTCGCGCACGTCCGGCATCAAGCGGGAGCGAAAAACGGTGACGATCATGCGGCCGGCCTTTCCGGTTGGCGAATCTTGCGACTATCCCACCGATCGCGCCAGCCGATCAAACGCATGTTTTCGATTGGACTCATGCTGCGCGCTGATCCCGGCGGCAAAAGCTAGCTGGTCGGTTTGCTCGGGCGGCCCTTCTCGTTGCGCGGGATCTCTGCCAGTTCGGTGACCCAGGGGCGCGCCGAGCGGAACCAGTTTTGCTGCCGCGGGATGAGCTGATCGCGCTGGCGCAGCGTGCCGGTGCGGATCATGTAGGCGTCCGGATTGTCGCCCGGCGACGTCGAATAGATCGGCGTGCCGCAGGTCGGACAGAACGCCTGCACCCGCGGATTGCCGCTGTCCGCCGTTGTCTTGAGGTAGCGCGTCGGCTCGCCGCTCAGCATTTTGAAAGTCTTGCCGGGCGCGCGGATGCTGGTGCGGAACGCCGTGCCCGAACCGTTCTGGCAGTCGGTGCAGTGGCAGATCGAAACCTGCACCGGATCGGCTTCCGCTTCGAAGCGGAGGTAGCCGCAGTGGCAGCGGCCGTCGATTCGCATGGTCGTCTCCTTTCAGTCGGCGCTCGCCTCGATCGCTTCCATGGCGGCGTCCGAGAGTCCGAAGTGGTGGCCGATCTCGTGCACCAGCACGTGGGTGACGATGGCGCCCAGGCTGTCCTCATGCTCGGCCCAGTAGTCGAGGATCGGGCGGCGGTAGAGCCAGACCATGTTGGGCAGCGGCTCCAGAACACTGGTCGACTGAAAAGGCAGACCAACACCTTGAAACAGCCCGAGCAGGTCGAATTCTGTTTCGACTTTCATCTGGTCAAGGACTTCCTCGGTCGGAAAATCGGCCACCTGGATGATGAGATTTTCGCACAAGCCGCGGAAATGCTCGGGCAAGCGGGCATAAGCGTCCGCCGCCAGCGCCTCGATTTCGGCCAGCGAGGGCGCCGCCATCCCCCGCCAGGCCGAAAGATCGTCAAATTGGCCTTTCATACCAACGTTCTAGGGCATGACGCCGCGACAACCAAGCGGTTGACGCCGAGCCACGAAAGAGCGACCGTTTATCGTTGTGGCGTGGCGGATAGGACTCAGAATATGCCGAGGAACTGGACCTTCTTTGCTGTTCTGGCGCTGATTGTCGCCTTTTCGGCCGCGACGTTGCTGCCGGCCGCGGCCGAGGTTTCTACGCGTGAATTGGCGGCCCAATCGCGTCCCCGCATCACCATCCACCCGCGCCGGATCCATCCCGGCCCCAATTCAAAGCGCTATTGCCGCTCGTGGCTGGCGAAGGAATACCGCGTCAGCGGGCCGGTGATCGTGCCGCAAATGCATTGCTGGTGGTATTAAGCGCGCAAGGCGCGGCAGGTGACACGCTTCACGTGAAACAGAATGGCCCGCCGTGAGACGGGCCTTTTGAATTTTGGATGGGGTCGCTGCGCTACTTCCACTCCCGCACATCGACGAAATGCCCGGCAATCGCCGCCGCCGCCGCCATGGCCGGCGACACTAAGTGTGTGCGGCCCTTGTAGCCCTGGCGGCCTTCGAAGTTGCGGTTCGACGTGGAAGCGCAGCGCTCGCCCGGCTTAAGCTTGTCGGGATTCATAGCGAGGCACATCGAGCAGCCCGGCTCGCGCCAGTCGAAGCCGGCGGCCTTGAAAATCTTGTCGAGCCCTTCGGCTTCCGCCTGCTCCTTCACCAGGCCGGAACCGGGGACGATCATCGCATAGACGTTGGTGTTCACGGTTTTGCCGTCGGCGATGCGCGCGACGTCGCGCAGATCCTCGATGCGGCCATTGGTGCATGAGCCGATGAACACGCGATCGAGCTTGATGTCGGTGATCTTCTCGCCGCCCTGGAGCCCCATGTATCCGAGCGAGCGCTCGGCGGCGACGCGCTTCTTCTCGTCCGCGATCTCGGCCAGCACTGGCACGCGGCCGCTGATCGACACCACCTGTTCGGGGCTGGTGCCCCAAGTGACCAGCGGCGGCAGCTTGGCCGCATCGAGCCTGATTTCGCGGTCGAAATGCGCAGCCTCGTCGGAGGAGAGCGTCTCCCAATAGCGCATGGCGTCATCCCAGGCCTTGCCCTTGGGTGCTTTCGGTCTGTCCTTGAGATAGGTGTAGGCCTTCTCGTCGGGCGCAATGAAGCCGGCCTTGGCGCCACCTTCCACCGACATGTTGCAGACGGTCATGCGGCCTTCGATCGAGATCGCGCGAATCGCATCGCCGGCATATTCCAGCGCATAGCCGGTGGCGCCGGCGGTGCCGATCTCGCCGATGATGGCGAGGATGATGTCCTTGGCAGTCACGCCCGGCGGCAGCGTGCCGTCCACCACCGCGCGCATGTTCAAGGATTTCTTCTGGATCAGCGTCTGCGTCGCCAGCACGTGCTCCACTTCAGACGTGCCGATGCCGTAGGCGAGCGCGCCGAAGGCGCCGTGCGTCGCCGTGTGGCTGTCGCCGCACACGATGGTGGTGCCGGGCAGCGTGAAGCCCTGCTCAGGCCCGATGATGTGAACGATGCCCTGGCGCTTGTCGAACTCGTTGAAATACTCGATCCCGAAATCCTTGGCGTTCTGCGCCATGACCGCGATCTGCTCGGCGCTTTCCGGATCGGGATTGGGCTGGTGACGGTCGGAGGTCGGCACGTTGTGGTCGACCACGGCCAGCGTCTTCTCCGGCGAATGCACCTTGCGCCCGGCGGTGCGCAGGCCCTCGAAGGCCTGTGGGCTGGTCACCTCGTGCACCAGATGGCGGTCGATATAGATTAGGCAGGTTCCATCCGGCGCCTCGTCCACCAGATGGTCGTCCCAGATCTTGTCGTAGAGGGTGCGCGGTTTCGCCATCGTCGAAGTCTCCCTAGCTCGGGCGTTATTTAGCGCCCGCCGCTCCAAAGAAAAGGGGCCGAACGGCGGCCCCTTCATGCATTCCAGTATGGCCGCGATCTCACTTTTTGGCGGCGGCCTCGGCAGCCGCTTCCGGCCCGCTGGTCGCCTGTGCCTCGATGCGCGCCTTCTTGCCGCGCAATCCGCGCAGGTAATAGAGCTTGGCGCGGCGCACCTTGCCGCGGCGCACGACCTTGATCGAGTCGATCATCGGCGCGTAGAGCGGGAACACGCGCTCGACGCCTTCGCCGTAGGAAATCTTGCGCACGGTGAAGTTCTCGTTGATGCCGCCGCCGGCGCGGCCGATGCACACGCCCTCGTAGGCCTGGATGCGGCTCTTGTCGCCTTCCACCACCTTGACGTTGACCAGCACGGTGTCGCCCGGCGCGAAGTCGGGAATGGTCTTGCCGGCCGCGAGTTTCTCGACCTGCTCTTTGTCGATCTGCTGGATGATGTTCATGGCTTATGTCTCCGTCGGCAGCGCCAGCAACCGGCGCGCGGTCTTGTCTGGTCTGAATGGGTTGCGCGAGCTTCTACGACAAAGCTCGCAGCTTGTCACCCTCGCGTTTTGGGCCCGTTTTTGGGCTTTTTACGGGCCTGATAGGCAGCCCACAGGTCCGGCCGGCGCGCGGCGGTCAGCCGTTCGCCCTCCGCCCGCCGCCATTGCGCGATCTTGCCGTGGTCGCCGGACAGCAGCACGTCCGGGATCGGCTCGCCCTCGAACACCGGGGGCCGGGTGTATTGCGGGTATTCCAAGAGGCCGTCGGCGAAGCTCTCCTCGGCGATCGAGGCCTCCTTGCCCATGACCCCGGGCAGCAGCCGCACGCAGGCATCGAGCAGGGCGATCGCCGCCGGCTCCCCCCCTGAGAGCACGAAATCGCCGAGCGAGACTTCCTCGAGCTTACGGGCCTTGATCAGTCGCTCGTCGACGCCTTCGAAGCGGGCGCAGACGATGACGACGCCAAGGCCCGCCGCTAGCTCTGCCGCGCGCGCTTGCGTCAGCGGCCTGCCGCGCGGGCTCATCAGCAGGCGCGGGCGCTGGTCGTGCGGGACGGTGTCGAGCGCAAGGCTATCGAGAGCTTTTGCCAGCACGTCGGCCTTCATCACCATGCCGGGGCCGCCCCCGGCTGGCGTGTCGTCCACGGTGCGGTGCTTGTCGGTGGCGTGCTCACGGATGTCATGGGTATCGAGCGACCAGACGCCGGAGGCCAGCGCCTTGCCGGCGAGGCTGATGCCGAGCGGACCGGGAAACATTTCCGGAAAGATCGTCAGGATGCTCGCGCGCCACATGATGGTTACTCGCTCGCAGCAGGCGGCACGACGACCACGATCCGTCCCGCTTTCAAATCGACCGTCGGCACTGTCGCCTCGGTGAACGGCAGCAGCAGCGGCTCGCCGCCGCCGGCCGGCGCGATCTCGATCAAATCGCCGGCGCCGAAATTGTGGATCGCTATCACGGTGCCAAGCGCGGCGCCGTCTTCGCCTGCCGCGGCCAGGCCGACGAGATCGGCGTGATAGAACGTATCGGCCTCCTCGATCGACGGCAGGCGGTCGCGCGGCACGAACAGATCGGTGTTGCGCAATTTCTCCGCCGCGTCGCGGTCGCCGACCCCTTTGAGCCGCGCGACCAGGAAATCCTTGGCCGGCCGCGCCGCCTCGATCTCGAAATGCCGCGCGCCGTCCTCGGTTTCCAGCGGGCCGTATTGCGCGACCGCCATCGGGTCCTCGGTGAACGACCACAGCTTCACCTCGCCGCGAATGCCGTGCGCGGCACCGATGCGAGCGACGCGAACTTTCTTTTCCCTCTCCCCGTCGGGGAGAGGGTGCCGAGCCGCCGATGGCGGCGAGGCGGGTGAGGGGGGAATCTCTCGCTTCCGTCTTCGCATGAAATTTCCCCCTCACCCGGTCTCGCTCGCTTCGCTCCCTCGACCACCCTCTCCCACAAGGGGAGAGAGTTAAGAAGTTCAGCTCGCCGCCGGTGCTTCGGCCGGCTTTTCCGCCTTGGCCTTGTCGGCCGCGGCCTTGTCGCTAGCGGCCTTGACGGTCGCCGCCGTCTTGGCCGCCGCGTCGCCGGCTTCCTTGGCCTTGGTGGCTTCCTCTTCCTTGGCCTTGCGTTCCTTGCGCGGGACCGCCTTTTCCGGATTGTTGCGCTTTTCCCGCTTCATGATGCCGGCGGCATCGAGGAAGCGCGTCACGCGGTCGGACGGCTGCGCGCCCTTCTTCATCCAGGCCTGCACCTTGTCGAGATCGAGCTTGAGCCGCTCGGTCTTTTCCTTCGGCAGCAGCGGATTGAAATAGCCGAGCCGCTCGATGAAGCGGCCGTCGCGCGGCGAGCGCGAGTCGGCGACGACGATGTGATAGACCGGCCGCTTCTTGGTTCCGGCGCGGGCCATGCGGATGACGAGAGACATTTCAGGTTCCTTTCTTACTCTTTGACTTCTTGCACATTGATCATTTCTTTTTTCCGAGACCGGGCAGGCCGCCCGGCAATCCAGGAAACTTTCCACCGAGGCCAGGCAGGCCCGGTGCGCCGGGAAAATTCGGCGGCAGCGTCGGCATGCCCGGCGGCAGACCGGGCATCCCGCCGGCGCCTGGTGGCATCTTCTTGGCGAGCTCCGCCATCTGCTCCGGGGACGGCATGGCGGAGCCGAAGCCCATGGCCTGCCCGAGGCTGGCCAACGGCCCGCGCTTGCCGCTGCCCATCATCTTCATCATGTCGGACATGCCGCGATGCATTTTCAGCAGCTTGTTGATCGCCTCCGGCGTGGTGCCGGAGCCGGAGGCGATGCGCTTCTTGCGGCTGGCTTTGAGAATGTCCGGGTTGCGGCGCTCTTGCGGCGTCATCGAGTCGATGATCGCCATCTGCCGCTTCACAAGTTTGTCGTCGAGACCGGCATTGGCGATCTGGTTTTTCATCTTGGCCACGCCGGGCATCATGCCGAGCAGGCCGCTCATGCCGCCCATGCCCTGCATTTGCTGAAGCTGTTCGCGCAAATCGCCGAGATCGAACTTGCCCTTGCGCATCTTATCGGCCGCGCGCATTGCCTTCTCGGCGTCGATATTGGCGGCGGCTTTCTCCACCAGCGATACGATGTCGCCCATGCCGAGAATGCGGCCGGCGACGCGCGCCGGGTCGAATTCCTCCAGCGCGTCGAGCTTCTCGCCGGTGCCGATCAGCTTGATTGGCTTGTTGGTCACCGCGCGCATGGACAGCGCGGCGCCGCCGCGGCCGTCGCCGTCAACGCGGGTGAGCACGATGCCGGTCAGGCCGACGCGCTGATCGAACGCGTGCGCCAGTTTGACTGCGTCCTGGCCGGTGAGCGCATCGGCGACGAGCAGCACCTCGTGCGGATTGGCGGCGCGCTTGACCTCGGCCGCCTCGCTCATCATGGCGTCGTCGAGCGTGGTGCGGCCGGCGGTGTCGAGCAGCACCACGTCGTAGCCGCCGAGGCGGGCGGCCTCTAACGCGCGCTTGGCAATTTGTGGTGGTTGCTGGCCTTCGACCACCGGCAGCGTGTCGATGCCCGCCTCGCGGCCGAGCACGGCGAGCTGCTCCATCGCCGCCGGACGACGCACGTCGAGCGAGGCCATCAGCACTTTCTTCTTCTGCCGGTCGGCGAGACGGCGGGCGACTTTCGCGGTGGTGGTGGTTTTGCCGGAGCCTTGCAGGCCGACCATCATGATGGCGACCGGCGGCGCGGCGTTGAGATCGATGCCCTGGCTGTCGGCGCCCAGCGTGGCGATGAGCTGGTCGTACACGATCTTGACGACCATCTGGCCGGGAGTGACCGACTTCATCACCTCGACGCCGATCGCCTGCTTCTTGATGTTGTCGGTGAAGGCGCGCGCCACGTCGAGCGCGACGTCGGCTTCGAGCAGCGCGCGGCGCACTTCGCGCAGCGCCGCATCGACGTCGGCTTCATGCAGCGCGCCGCGGCGGGTGAGGCCGTCGAGAATGCCGCCAAGTTTTTCCGACAACGAGTCGAACATCGCTTCTTGCGTCCTTAGAACGGCCCGTCTCGCGATGGGCCCATGCAAACACCTTTACGCCCGAGGGCGCATTGCGCTGTCGGGCGGTGGCCTCCGGTCTCTTAAGGACCGGGCGGCGCGTTGATATTCCACGTCTCTTACGTGAGCGGGCGGAACCTAGGGTTGGGCTGTGGCCAAGTCAAGGCACTGATATTCCGCTGTCATTCCGGGGCGCGAGCGGAGCGAGCGAGCCCGGAATCCAGATAAAGCTTCGACATTTGCCTCTGGATTCCGGGTCCAGCGCTAGCGCGCCGTCCCGGAATGACGGGAGGGGGATTACGACGTTAATTCGTAGCTGACCGTGACCACGGCCCGCACCGTTTGCTCGCCGGGGGCGATCGCGGGCGCCACGCCCGCGCGCATCGACTGGTACAGGCGCGGCGGCGGCACCGAGCCCTCTTCCGAGATCGTCATGACGCGGCCGACTTTCATGCCGGCGGCATTGGCATAGAGCTCGGCCTTGCGGTGGGCGTCGGCGACGGCCGCGGCGCGGGCCTGGTCGAGCAGCTTGGCCTGCTCCGACACGACGAATTCGATCCCCGACATCTCGTTGGCGCCGGCCGCGATCGCGCGGTCGAGCACGGCGGACAGTGTGCCGATGTCGCGGATTTTGATCGTGACCTGATTGTTCACCTGGAAGCCGACCAGGCGCGCGGCGCCGGTCTGTTTCGGATCGTATTGCGGCTGCAGCGACAGCGAGGTGGTCTGGATATCGCGGTCGGCGACGCCGCTCTCCTTGATCGCCGCCAGCACGGCGGTCATCTCCTTGGCGTTCGCATCATTGGCCGCCCGCGCGGTCTTGCCCTGGCTGGAGACGCCGAGGCGGATCACCGCGGCATCGGGCGTGGCCGCAATCGTCGCCTCGCCGGTGACCGTCACCAGCTTATCGAGCTTCTCGGCGGCCGGCGCCGAGACGGGCGCCAGCGCCGCGGCGGCGATCACGCAAGCGGCTAACAGGACACGCGATATTGGCATCGTCATTGCCTTTTCCTTGCGCATGGTCTTTTCCGAAAACCGGTTCCCACCCTCGGATCAAGTCCGAGGGCAGGCTTTTCGGGATCATGCGCTATTTCACCGGAACGAACACGTTGATCACAAGATTATCCGCGTCGGTCTTCACCGGATCGGTGGCATATTCCTCGATAAACAAATCCTTGGCCTCAAGATGCTTGTCTTCGAGATAATTGGTAATCGCCTCGTAAGTCGAATCCATGGCGTCGTAGGAGCCGCGATGGACGAATTTGAGCGCCTTGCCGGAAGGCGCCTGGCCGATGGCGATGTCGCCTTTCGGCGGATTAGCCGGCGCTGCGGCGATCGGCACCGCGGCATCGAACGAAAAACCGGTGTCGTCGGTCTGGGTGTAGATGGTCATGGCCGCGCCGGTCGGCTTGATGCCCTGCTTGTCGAGATACTCGTTGAGCGATTTGAAGGCATCGACCAGCGTATCGAAGGCGGCATCCCAATTGCTGTGGCCCTTCAAGTAAACGATCGTGCGCTCCGGCAGCGTCACTTCCTCGCCGAAGGCGTCGCCCGGTTGCAGCGGCGCTGGCGAATCCTGCCCAGGCGGCGGCGCGGCGCGTTGCGCCAGCGCCGGGTCCGCGGCGAAAGCGAACGCCAAACTCAGCATGATCGGCGCCGCAAGGCGGAGGCACGGCATCACGGTTCTCCGTCCTTTGGACGCGGTGAACCCGGCAATTCGAGCCATTCTATCATACGCCTCTGGTCAATCGGCGTTTATTCGCCATATAAACCGGGCGAAACCCGGGCAAAGGCTTGGGCTTGGCCGAACTCATAGGCGATTATTTGGGGCGATTATTTGAGCACGCTCGCCAACCAATCCTTCGTGAAAATGAACGGCATCGGCAACGAAATCGTCGTGGTCGATCTGCGCGCGCGCGGCGGCGCGATCGCGCCCGAGGAGGCACGCGCGGCCGCCGCGCCGCAAGGCGGCGCTCCTTACGATCAGTTGATGGCGCTCTATGCGCCGCGCACGCCCGGCACCGACGCCTTCATTCGCATCTACAACAATGACGGCTCGGAAGCCGGCGCCTGCGGCAACGGCATGCGCTGCGTCGCCGACTTAGTGTCGAAGGAGAGCGGCAAGACCGCGCTTACCTTCGAGACCACCGCCGGCATTCTCAATTGCTGGAAGGGCGCCGACGGGATGTTCACGGTGGACATGGGCCCGCCGCGCTTCAAGTGGAACGAGATTCCGCTCGCAGAAGAATTCCGCGACACCCGCGCCATCGAATTGCAGATCGGACCGATCGACAAGCCGATCCTGCATTCACCCTCGGTAGTGAACATGGGCAATCCTCACGCCATCTTCTGGGTCGAGGATGTGAACGTCTACGAGCTTAACAAGTTCGGTCCGCTGCTGGAGAACCATCCGATTTTTCCGGACCGGGCGAACATCACCCTCGCTGCGATTAAGTCGCGTGATCACATTGTTATTCGTACTTGGGAACGCGGCGCTGGGCTCACCAAGGCGTGCGGGTCGGCGGCCTGCGCGGCCGCGGTCGCCGCCGCGCGGCTCAAGCGCAGCAACCGCAAGGTGAAGGTGACGCTGCCGGGCGGCGACCTCACCATCGACTGGCGCGAGCGTGACGACCACGTGCTGATGACCGGGCCGGTGGAGTTCGAATTCGCCGGCCGCTTCGATCCCGCGTTGTTCGGAAAGGCGGGCGCCGCATGAGCATCGATGTCGTCACCTTCGGCTGCCGGCTCAATATTACCGAGTCGGAAGTGATCCGGCGTGCGGCGGATGGGCTCGACGACGCAGTAGTCGTGAACACCTGTGCGGTGACGGCGGAAGCGGTGCGGCAGGCGCGCCAGAATATCCGGCGCATCAAGCGCGAGCGCCCCAATGCGCGCATCGTGGTCACCGGCTGCGCGGCGCAGACCGAGCCCGGCACGTTCGCGGCGATGCCTGAGGTCGATCGCGTCATCGGCAACGAGGAAAAGCTCGACCCGCGATCATGGGCCGCTGACAGCCGACGGATTGCCGTCGGCGACATCATGGCGGTGAAACGCCACGCGGTGCATACGGTCGACAGCATCGAAGGCCATACGCGCGCTTTTCTGCAGGTGCAGAACGGCTGCGACCATCGCTGCACGTTCTGCATCATTCCGTTCGGGCGCGGCAATTCGCGCTTCGTCCCGCTGGACGATTGTGTGGCGCAGGCACGGCGGCTCAGCGCGCGCGGCTATCGCGAACTGGTGCTCACCGGCGTCGATCTCACCAGCTACGGTGTGGGTCTTGCCGGCGCGCCGCGGCTCGGCGCGTTGGTCAAGCGCATTCTCAAGGAGATTCCCGAGCTGGCGCGCTTGCGACTGTCGTCGATCGACTCGGTGGAGGCCGACGCCGATCTGCTCGACGCATTAGGAAACGAGCCGCGGCTGATGCCGCATCTGCATCTGTCGTTGCAGGCCGGCGACGATCTCATCCTCAAGCGCATGAAGCGGCGGCACACGCGCGCCGACGCGATCGCGTTCTGCAACCAGGTTCGCAGGCTTCGCCCCGATGTGGCGTTCGGCGCCGATTTCATCGCCGGCTTCCCGACCGAGACCGCGGACATGTTCGCGCGCTCGCTCGAGCTGGTGGACGAATGCGGGCTGACACAATTGCACGTCTTTCCATTCTCGCCGCGCCCCGGCACACCGGCCGCGCGCATGCCGCAGGTCGACCGCGACATCGTCAAGCAACGCGCCCGCACCTTGCGCGAAAAGGGGGCGGCGGCGCTCACGCGCCATCTCGACGCGCAAGTAGGCAGCCGGCGCCTTGTGTTGACCGAACGCGGCGGCATCGGCCACACCGAGCAATTCACGGCGGTGCGGCTTGCGGCGCCGATCGAGCCGGGTGCAATTCTCGATCTAACGATGATGGGACATGACGGCCGGCAACTGTTGGCCGCCTAGGGAGAATGGAAATGAGCGCAGCCGAGCATCTGGTGACGACCATCGAGCAGCTTGAAGCGCTTTACGGTCAGCCCTACGGGCCCGCCGTGGTCAAGGAGATTGACCACATCAGCAGCGGCTATCGTAAGCTGATCAAAGCCGCCCCGTTCGTGGCGGTGGCGACCGGCGGTCCGGAGGGGCTTGACTGCTCGCCCAAGGGCGACGCCCCCGGCTTCGTACGCATCCTCGACGACAAGACGCTCGCCATCCCCGACCGGCCCGGCAACAACCGCATCGACGGCTACCGCAACATCCTGCGTGATCCGCGCATCGCGCTGCTGTTTCTGATTCCCGGCGTGGGCGAAACCTTGCGGGTGAACGGCCGCGCCTCGATCTCGATCGATCCCGAACTGATGCAAAGTTTTGCGGTCAACGGCAAGCTGCCGCGCAGCGTGCTGATCGTGCATATCGAGACCATCTTTTTCCACTGCTCGAAGGCAATCGTGCGTTCGAAGCTGTGGGACGAAAAGTCGAAGATCGACCGCAAAAGTCTGCCCAGCACCGGCACCATCATCGCGGAAGTAAGCCAGGGCAAGCTCGGCGGCGAAACCTACGACCGCGAAGCGCCGGAGCGGATCAAGGCGATGCTTTACTAACTTCTTCGCCGGTCCAGCCACACGCGCTCAGCATCTCGCGCATGTGAGCAGGCACTGGAGCAGTCGTTTTGACCGGCGGCCTGTTTTTGGAAATCGGCACTACGATCTCGCGCGAGTGCAAGTGAAGCGCGGGACCGCCCACGCGCGGCGCGCGGCCGTAAATATTGTCGCCCAAAATGGGCCAGCCCATCTCGGCGCAATGCACCCGCAACTGATGCGTCCGTCCGGTCAGCGGCTCGAGCGCGAGCCAGGTAAGACCGCTGCCGCGTCCCATCACCTTCCATGTGGTCACAGCCGGCGCTCCGTGCGGGTCGGGCTTCATCCACCAGCCACGCTGCTCATCGAGTTTGCCAAGCGGAATATCGATGCGGCCTTCCTCGGCGGCGGGCATGCCCTCGACCGCCGCCCAATAGGTTTTGCCGATCTTGCCCTGCTTGAACAGCTTGCCGAGCAGCGCGAGCGCCTTGCGGTGGCGGCCGAGCACCAGGCAACCGGTGGTGTCGCGGTCGAGCCGGTGCGCCAGCGCGGGCGCGCGCGGTAGGCCGAAGCGCAGCGCGTCGAAATGATCGTCCAGGCTCTCGCCGCCCTTCGGCCCGCGATGCACCGCGAAGCCCGCCGGCTTGTCGATCACCAGCATCAGCCCGTCGCGGTAGAGCAGGCGGGCAAGCATCTCTTCCGGTGTCATGGTCACTGTCCAAGATTTGCCGAAACGGCTATCACGGGCGCGCCAAGGACGCACTATGAACGACAGCACACAAGGCGAAAACTGGTGGAAACGCCTGAGCGGCGGGCTCAAGCGCACGTCGTCCTCGCTCGGCGGCGCCCTTGTCAAACTGTCGAAGAGCAAGCTCGATGCCGCGGCGGTGGAGGAATTGGAAGGCGAATTGATCCGCGCCGATCTCGGTCCCGAGTTCGCCAGCCACATCGTCCAAGAACTGAGCGAAGGCCGCTTCTACCTAGGCACCGCGTTTGACGAGGTGAAGGCGGCGCTCGCCGCTGAGATCGAGAAAGTTCTCGCGCCGGTGGCGAAGCCGCTGGAGGTGACAGCCAAGCCCTTCATCATCCTGGTCGCCGGCGTCAATGGCTCCGGCAAGACCACCACCATCGGCAAGCTCGCCGCCAAATTCCGCTCCGAGGGCAAGAGCGTCATGATGGTCGCCGGCGACACGTTCCGCGCCGCCGCCATCGATCAGCTCAAGATCTGGGGCGAACGCGCTGGCGCGAGCGTAATGGCGCGCGAGCCGGGCGCCGACGCGGCGGGCCTGGCGTTCGACGCGCTCGGCGCCGCCAAGACGCAAGGCGTCGATATCGTCCTGGTCGATACCGCCGGGCGCCTGCAGAACCGCGCCGAGCTGATGAGCGAGCTGGGAAAAATGGTGCGCGTGATGCGCAAGGTGGAACCGGCGGCGCCGCACGCCGTTCTGCTGGTGCTCGATGCGACCGTGGGCCAGAACGCGCTCAATCAGGTCGAAATCTTCGGCAAGATCGCGGGCGTCACCGGCTTGGTGATGACCAAGCTCGACGGCACCGCGCGCGGCGGCATCCTGGTGGCGATTGCCGCCCGCTTCGGCCTGCCGGTGCACTTCATCGGCGTCGGCGAGGGCGTGGAAGATCTTGCCGCCTTCACCGCGCGTGATTTTGCGCGCGCCATAGTTGGGCTGGAGTCGTAAAATAAGAAAGAACCATGGCCGAAAAGAAGCAGCTCAACCCCATCCTCAAGCTGGTGCTCGACATCGGGCCGCTGGTGCTGTTCTTCGCCGTCAATGCGCGCTTCGGGATTTTTGTCGCGTGCGGCGCCTTCATGGTGGCGGTGCTGATCGCGCTCGCCGTGGCCTATGTCATGACGCGGCGCGTCGAGGTGATGCCGCTGGTCACCGCCGTGATCGTGCTGGTGTTCGGCGGGCTGACGCTGGTCCTGCACGACGAGCTGTTCATCAAGCTCAAGCCGACCATCATCTATGTTCTGTTCGGTGGCACGCTGCTGGCGGGGCTCGCGATGGACAAGCCGTTCCTGAGCATTCTGTTCGACCAGATGTTTCATCTCACCGAGGAAGGCTGGCGCAAGCTCACCTGGCGCTGGGTGTTGTTTTTCTTCGCGCTTGCCATCGCGAACGAGATCGTCTGGCGCACGCAGACCACCGATTTCTGGGTCAGCTTCAAATTGTTCGGCGTGGTGCCGCTGACGTTCTTGTTCGGTGCGCTGCAAATGCCGCTGATCAACAAATACAGCGTCGAGCGGAAGGAATAGGTGCTAGAGTCTGATCCACTCAGACTGAATTAGTTCCGTCCCTAACATTTTGCTTGCGCATGATCTTTTCCGAAAACCGTTTCCCGCTTTTCGTGATCATGCGCTAGCGCATTCTCGATTTCAGCGTGATCGTCGCGCCATCGACGACGAATTTGCCGTAGCCGTGATGGTGAATGGTCTTCGGATTCTTTTGCGCCGGATCGATCCAGGCCTTGAGCACTTCGAGAATGAACAGGTTGTATCGGTTGACCAGCCGCCGATCGGCGACTTTGCATTCGAGGTTGGCGAAACACTCCGCCACCAATGGCGGCGCCACGCGCTCGGCCGCGAGCGGCGTCAGGCCGAACGCGGCAAACTTATCGAGATCGCGGCCCGACGAATTTCCGACCTTCACCACTTTCGCCGCCAGCTTGCGCGCCGGCACGGCGATCACGCATTCGCCGGTCGCGCGCAGCGCGTCGAAGCTGTAATTGGCGCTACTGCAAACGCAGGCCACCAGCGGCGGCTCGAACTCGACCATCATGTGCCAGGACATGGTCATGACATTGGCGCGGCCTTTGCGCGCGGTCGTCAGCAGGACGACCGGGCCCGGCTCGAGCAATTGATAGACCTTGGATAAAGGCAGCGGTCTCAAGGCTTGAGGGCCTTGACGATTTCCGGCTCGATCACCTGGGCGAGGTTCTCAGCGGTAACCGGCCCGACCAGCTTGTAGGCGATGGTGCCGTCGCGGCCGACCACATAGGTCTCCGGCACGCCATAGACGCCCCAGTCGATCGAGGTGCGGCCGCTGGCGTCGACGCCCACGGCGGCGAACGGATTGCCGTAGCGATTGAGGAAGCGCCGCGCATTGTCGGACGGATCCTTGTAATTGATGCCGACCAGCTTGATGCGCTTATCCGCCGACAATTTCTCCAGGAACGGCACCTCATCGGCGCAGGGCACGCACCAGGAAGCCCAGACATTGACCAGCGTCACCTCGCCCTGGAACGCCGCATTGCTCAGGCCCGGCATTGCCTTGCCGCCGCGTTCGAGCCCGGCCAGCGGCGGCAGATCGGTCGGCGGCGCGGGGCGGCCGATCAGCGCGGACGGCAGGTGCGAAGGATCGCCGCTCCAGAGCCGGACCAGGAACAAGGCCGCCAGCGCGATAAAGGCGATGAGCGGCAGCAGCACCAGGATGTTGCGCCGCTTTTTGCCGGCGCTTTCGCTCGATGCCGAGCTCATCGGTCGTCCTTGCGCTGTGAGCGCCGCGTCACGCCGCGCACCTCGAGATCGCCGAGGATGCGGCGCTGCGTCGAATAATCGAGAATGACCCAGGCAACCAGTGCGGCCACCACGAACACCGTCACCGCATAGGCGGCGACGATGAAATCGGCATGCGGTCCGAGATTCATGCGCGCACCTCCTGCGCCTGTATGATCCGCATGCTGCGTACGCGCCGGCGCAGGATTTCGTTGCGCATAGCGGCGAGATGCAAGGTGAAGAACAGCAGCGTGAATGCCCCGGCCATGATCAGCAGTGGCCACAGGATGGTCGGATCGACGGCCGAGCCGCCCATGCGAATAAGCGAGGCTGGCTGATGCAGCGTGTTCCACCAGTCGACCGAGAACTTGATGATCGGAATGTTGACCGCGCCGACCAGCGTGAGCACCGCCGCCGCGCGCGAGCCGCGGCCGGGATCCTCGGCGGTCCAATAGAGCGCGAGCACGCCGAGATAGAGCAGGAACAGCACCAGCACCGAAGTGAGCCGCGCGTCCCAGACCCAATAGGTACCCCAGGTCGGACGGCCCCAGAGCGAGCCGGTGACCAGGCAAATAAATGTAAACGCGGCGCCGATCGGCGCGGCCGCCTTGCCCGCCACATCCGCCAACGGGTGCCGCCAGACCAGCGTGCCGAGCGCGGCGACGCTCATCAGGCCCCAGCCCATCATGCTGAGCCAAGCCGCCGGCACATGCAGGAACATGATCTTGACGGTGGCGCCCTGCTGATAATCGTCGGGCGCATTCATGGCGCGCGCGAGGCCGAATGCGAACAGCAGAACCGTCGCCGCCGCCAGCCAGGGCAGCACGCGGTTGACCAGCGTCAGGAAGCGCGTCGGGTTGGCGAGATCGATCACAGCCATCGGCAGCCTTTTAATCAGACGCGCCGGCACGGGCAATGGCGGCCGGCGGCAAATACATGCCCGTTTACGAGCCCGATCGGTTTGATTTGCATCATGCAGCCGACCCGTATTTTCGCTGGCAAACCGATCATTCCAGGCCGTGGCGAAGCGCCGCCGCGGCGGCGACCGGCCCCAGCACCAGGCTCGCCAAGGATAGGGCGCAAAGAATGGTGAAAGGTGGGCCGAACGGCGCGGGTCCGACAATGGCGGCATTGGCCGCGGCGACACCGAAAATCAGCACCGGAATAGTGAGCGGCAGCACCAATACCGCCAGCAGCAAGCCGCCGCGCCGCAGCGCCACCGACAGCGCGGCGCCGATCAGCCCGATGAAGGTGAGCGCCGGCGTGCCGGCGAGCAATGTCAGCGCCACAGTTCCCATGGCGCGCAGTTCGACATTAAGCATGAGGCCGAGCACCGGCGTGATCACGATCAGCGGCAATGCGGTGGTCAGCCAATGCGCGATGGCTTTTGCCGCCACCGCCAACTCAAGCGGCATGCGGCCCATCATCAAGAGGTCGAGCGATCCGTCGTCATGGTCGGTGGCGAACAGCCGGTCGAGCGCGAGCAGGCTCGCCAGCAAGGCGCCGAGCCATAGGATCGCCGGGCCGATGCGCGAGAGCAAAGCCATATCGGGACCAAGCGCGAACGGCATCATGGTCACCACGATCAGGAAGAACAGCGCGCCCATCAGCGCGCCGCCGCCGACGCGAATGCTCAGCCGCATGTCGCGGACCACGAGGGCGGTGAACGCGGTCATGACGGCCCTATTTTCAGTTCGCGGGCGCGTTCAAGTCCGATCGGCCCGTGCGCGGCGGCCACGATCATGCCGCCGCCGGCGAGGTGGCTGCGCATCAAATCGGCGAGCCGATTTTGCGACGGCACATCGAGCGCCGAGGTCGGCTCGTCCAACAGCCAGAGCGGCCGCGGCACGGCGACCAGCCGCGCGATCGACAGCCGCCGCCGCTGCCCGGCCGACAAATAGGCCGCTGGCAGATCGGCAAGCGGGGCAAGCTCGACCGCTTGCAGCGCGGAGTCGATGGTCCGCTCGCCGGCGCCGAGATAACGCGCCCAGAATTTCAGGTTTTCGCCCACCGTCAGCGACGGCTTCACCGAGTCCTGATGGCCGATATAATGCGACTGCTCGCCGATCGAGGCATCGGCCTCGCCGCCGTCGAGTTCCAGCCGGCCGCCGGCGATGTGCACCAGCCCGGCGATCATGCGCAGCAGCGAGGATTTGCCGGCGCCGTTGCGCCCAGTCACCACCAGCGCGTCGCCTCCGGACAGGCTGAAATTGAGGCCCGCAAACACCTCGCGCCCACCCCGGCTGCAAACCAGATTATCGGCTTTGAGCTGCATCAGATGCGCCCTAGCCTGCCCGCGGCGGGCGGGAAAGCCATGCTGACCGCGGAAAACCCAGATATTCTGAACATTTTTGGGAAGTTCCCTCGTAAATATGGCGTCCGGCGCAAAAAGCCCTTATAAGCCCGCCGTTATGGCGTTAACTTAATGGAATTCGGGCGCGAGTCTCCCCGGCGACAAAAGTCTTGTCTTGCTAAGAGCTTAGACCGAACCAGCGCCGATGTCCCGGCCGGGAATGGAAACCTCCGACATGACTTCGCTCGACAGCTTTAGATGCTGCAAGACCCTCCAGGTTGGTAGCAAAACTTACGCCTATTTCAGCCTTCCCATCGCCGAAAGAAACGGCCTCAAGGGAATTTCCCGCCTGCCGTTCTCGATGAAGGTGCTGTTGGAAAACCTGCTGCGCAACGAAGACGGGCGCACGGTGACCAAGGACGACATCAAGGCGTTCGCCGAATGGCTCAAGACCAAGACGTCGGAGCACGAGTTTGCGTTCCGCCCGGCGCGCGTGCTGCTGCAGGACTTCACCGGCGTGCCTTCGGTGGTCGATCTCGCCGCCATGCGCGACGCGATGAAACTGCTCGGCGGCGATCCCAAGAAGATCAATCCGCTGGTGCCGGTCGATTTGGTCATCGACCACTCCGTCGCCGTCACCTTCTTCGGCAACAACATGGCGTTCAAGAAGAACGTCGACGAGGAATACCGGCAGAACCAGGAGCGCTACAAGTTTCTGAAATGGGCACAGCGCTCGTTCGACAATTTCCGCGTGGTGCCGCCCGGCACCGGCATCTGCCACCAGGTCAATCTCGAATACCTCTCGCACACGGTGTGGAGCCGCAAGGACAAGGTGAAGGTCGACGGCAAAGCGGCGACCATGGAGGTCGCCTATCCCGACACGCTGGTCGGCGCCGACTCGCACACCACCATGGTGAACGGCCTCTCGGTGCTCGGCTGGGGCGTCGGCGGCATCGAAGCGGAAGCCGCCATGCTCGGCCAGCCGCTGTCGATGACGCTGCCCGAAGTGATCGGCTTCAAGCTCGCCGGCAAGCTCAAGGAAGGCGTCACCGCCACTGACCTGGTGCTCACGGTCACCGAAATGCTGCGCAAGCGCGGCGTGGTCGGAAAGTTCGTCGAGTTCTTCGGACCCGGACTCGCGCATCTCACGATCGCCGACCGCGCGACGCTCGGCAATATGGCGCCGGAATACGGCGCCACCTGCGGCTTTTCACCGATCGACGACGACACCATCCGTTATCTCAAGGACACTGGCCGGCCGGCCGAGGTGGTGGCGCTGGTCGCGGCCTATGCCAAGGCGCAGGGCATGTTCCGCGTCAAAACCACGCCCGACCCGATGTTCACCGACATTCTCAAGCTCGAGCTCGGTTCGGTCGAACCCTCGCTCGCCGGCCCCAAGCGCCCACAGGATCGTGTGGCCCTGAAGGAAGCGAAGGCCGGATTTGCCGTGTCCATGGATAAGGAATTCAACAAGAGCGCGGAGGCGAAGAAACGCGTGCCGGTCGCCGGCCGCACGCACGATCTCGGCCACGGCGACGTGGTGATCGCGGCCATCACCTCCTGCACCAACACCTCGAACCCGAACGTGATGATCGCCGCCGGGCTGCTGGCGCGTAAGGCCGCCGCGCGTGGCCTCACCGCCAAGCCATGGGTGAAAACGTCGCTTGTGCCTGGTTCTCAGGTTGTTGCGGAATACCTCGAAAAATCCGGACTGCAAGAAGATCTCGACAAGCTCGGCTTTAACTTGGTCGGTTTCGGCTGCACCACGTGCATTGGCAATTCCGGGCCGCTACCGCCGGAAATTTCCAAGGCGATCAACGATGGCGATCTGGTGGCGGCCGCGGTGCTCTCGGGCAATCGCAATTTCGAAGGTCGCGTGAACGCGGACGTGCGCGCCAACTATCTCGCCTCGCCGCCGCTGGTGGTCGCCTATGCCATCGCCGGCTCGATGAATGTCGACATGGTGAAGGAGCCGCTCGGCGTCGATCAGAAAGGCAAAAAGGTCTTCCTGAAAGACATCTGGCCGTCGAACAAGGAGATCGGCGAATTCGTTTCCAAGAACGTTACCCGGCAGATCTTCGCCAAGAAATACGCCGACGTGTTCAAGGGCGACGCCAACTGGCGCAAGATAACCGTCAAGGGTGGCATGACCTTCGACTGGGACCGCAAATCCACTTACGCGCAGAACCCGCCCTATTTCGTCGGCATGGGCAAGACTCCCAAACCGCTCGAGGACATCGTGGACGCGCGCGTGCTCGGACTGTTCCTCGACTCGATCACCACCGACCACATTTCGCCGGCCGGTTCGATCAAGATGGATTCGCCGGCCGGCAAATATCTGATCGAGCACAAGGTCAAGCCGGCCGACTTCAACCAATACGGCACGCGGCGCGGCAATCACGAAGTAATGATGCGCGGGACCTTCGCCAATATCCGGCTCAAGAACCAGATGGTGCCGGGCGTGGAAGGCGGCTTCACGGTGCATTATCCATCGAAGCAGCGGATGACGATGTATGACGCCGCCATGCGCTACAAGGCCGACCATGTTCCGCTCGTGGTGTTCGCCGGTAAGGAATACGGCACCGGTTCTTCACGAGACTGGGCGGCCAAGGGCTCGGTCCTGCTCGGCATCCGTGCCGTGATCACGCAGTCGTTCGAGCGCATCCATCGCTCGAACCTGATCGGCATGGGCGTGATGCCGCTGGTATTCGAGGAGGGCACGTCCTGGCAGTCACTGGGCATGAAAGGTGACGAGCAGGTCACGATTCGCGGCCTGCATGGCGAACTCAAGCCGCACCAACGGCTGATCGCCGAAATCGTCGCCGGTAATGGCACGCTCAAGCGCGTGCCGCTGATCTGCCGCATCGACACGCTGGACGAGCTGGATTACTTCAAGAACGGGGGTATTCTGCAGTACGTGCTGCGCCACTTGGCCGCTTGACCGGCAATTTGGCTCGACCCCCGCCGTCAAAGTCCGCTCACCGCGAAGTGAGTGGCGGGTGATCGGCGAGGCGTTCTATATGGTGCCGCGCCGGGCAAGGGGATCGTGGGATCGGCATGAATTATCGCCACATCGTCTTTGCGGCCGCAGCGATTTGCACCGCCTCGATGACGCCACTGCCCGCTAGCGCCGGCGAACCGCGCGCGGTCATCGAATTATTCACCAGCCAGGGCTGCTCGTCCTGTCCAGCCGCCGACAAAGTTCTCGGCGAGCTGTCGCGCGATCCGACGCTGGTGACCCTGAGCCTGCCCGTCGACTACTGGGACTATCTGGGCTGGAAGGACACGCTCGCGCTGCATGGCCATTCCAATCGGGAGCGGGCCTATGCCGATACGCGCGGCGACCGCGAGGTCTATACGCCGCAAGTCGTGGTCAACGGCATCATGCATGTGCTGGGCAGCGACAAGGCGGCGATCGAACAGGCGATCGCGCAGACGCGCCAAAGCGCGGCGCCATTGACGCTGCCGGTGACGATTGCCGTCGCGGACGGCAAAGTGTCCGTGAATGTCCCGGCCGCCAATGGCGAAAACGCCAGCGCCGAGGTCTGGCTTTGCCCGATCACCGGCAAAGCGCAGATCGCGATCGAACGCGGCGAAAATCGCGGCCACACGCTGGCCTACACCAACGTGGTGCGCCGCTGGGTGAAGCTCGGCGACTGGAGCGGCAAGGCGGAAACGTTCAGCGTGCCGGTGGCCGAACTTGCCGACGCCGATTTTTCGCTGCGTGATATCGACCGCGTTGCGGTCATCGTGCAAAGCGGCGTCGCCGCCAAGCCGGGCCTGATGCTCGGCGCCGCCACGGTCAACCTGCATTGATTTCCGTAATTCCGGTGCGCGTGCGCCCCGGAATTACGAGCGTGTGCGCATAAAAAATTCGGGCCGGCGACTAGCCGACCCGAAGGCTTAGGGGATTGAACCGTACGCGAAACTCAACTTGGCCCGGTCGGCAGAGCCCCGGGGGGCTGGGGGGCTGAGGAATCCGGAGCTCGAACCGGACCGGGCCTTTGAGGCAACGCTCGCTTTATCCCAACCCAGCGTGACCGACGATTGACGAAAATAGGGCGTTATTGTGGGGGCTTTTAACGAGTTCGTGATCGGCTGGCGGCGGTTTTGCCCGTTTCCACGGCACTTGTTGCCAAAATGAGGCTCTTGCCGTGGTCGCTGCCCGGCGCGATCATTGGGCCAACAAAAGGAGGCGCCGCATGACGTTCGGTTCCGGCGAAATCGATCCCAGCCAGTCCCTCGGGGGCGGATCCCCGGCGCGCAGTAGCCCCGCCCCCGTGAATCAAGTCACCTTTAGCCGCCGCGAGCTCAAGCGCATCCTCGATCTCTACGGCCGCAAGGTCGCCGCCGGCGAATGGCGCGATTACGCCATCGACTTCCTGAAAGACCGCGCGGTGTTCTCGGTGTTTCGCCGCGCATCGGAAGTCCCGCTCTACCGCATCGAAAAAAGTCCCAAGCTGGCGCGCCGCCAAGGCACCTATAGCGTGATCTCGGCGACCGGCCTGATCGTGCGCCGCGGCCACGAGCTCGACCGCGTGCTGCGCTCGATCGACGTGTCGCTGTCACTGGTGGTGAATTAACGCATGATCCCGAAAAGCATGTCCTCGACTTGATCGGGGATGGAAACCGGTTTTCGGAAAAGATTATGCGCAAACGCTAAGGCGCCGTCTTCGCGCCGGTCCCAAGTTCGCGTTGCATCAGCACGCTGTCGAGCCAGCGGCCGTGCTTGAATCCGACATCTTGCAGAATTCCGACATGGTGGAAGCCCAAGGCCTCGTGCAGGCCGATCGAGGCCGCCTGCCTGGGCGAGTCGCCGATCACCGCGATCATCTGCCGGAAGCCGCGCGCCGCGGCGGCTTCGATCAGCGCGGCGAGCAAGGCGCGGCCGATGCCGCGGCGATGCCTATCGGGCGCGATATAAACCGAATCCTCGACCGTCAATCGATAGGCCGGCCGCGCGCGATAAGCTCCGGCATAGGCATAGCCGGCGAGCACGCCTTCGATCTCGCCCGCGAGATACGGATAGCCCTTGCCGGTGAGGTCGTTCATGCGCCGCGTGATTTCGGCCTGATCCGGCGGCGTGAGCTCGAACGACGCCGTGCCGTGTTCGACGGCATGCGCATAGATGCGGGTGATGGCCGGAATATCGGAGGTTTTGGCGGGTCGAATCGCGACGGTCATGCGCGGCGGAGCCTAACAAAAACAAAACGCCCCGGCATTAGGCCGGGGCGCTGTATTCATCGTTGCGCTTTCGTTAGCGGCGGTCGCCCATGAAGCGCAGCAGGAACAGGAACAGGTTGATGAAGTCGAGATAGAGCGTCAGCGCGCCCATCACTGCCTTGCGGCCGGAGACGGTGCCGTCGTCGTTCGCGCTGTACATCTCCTTGATCTTCTGGGTGTCCCAGGCGGTGAGCCCGGCGAAGATCAGCACGCCGATCGCCGAGATGGCGAAGTCGAGCCCCGTGCTCTTCAGGAACATGTTGACGATCATCGCCAGGATGAGCCCGAACAGGCCCATCACCAGGAACGACCCGATCGGCGAAAGATCGCGCTGCGTGCTGTAGCCGTACAGGCTCAGCGCGCCGAACGAGGCCGCCGAGATGAAGAATGTGCGGGTGATCGAGGCGCCGGTATATTGCAGGAACACCGTCGACAGCATCAGTCCGAGCAGGCCGGCATAGAGCATGAACAGGATGAGCGCCGTGCTCGCCTGCAGCTTGTTGATGCGGAAGCTCAGGAAGAACACGATGCCGAGCGTGCCGAGGAACAGCACGATCGTCAGCGGGCCGCCGAAGATCGTCTGGCCGAACGGTGTCAGCGAGGTGATGCGGCCGGCCGCATCGGTGACGACCGCTGCGTTGAAAGTCACCCAGGAGACGACGCCGGTCAGAGCGACGCCGGCGGCCATGTAATTGTAGATGCGGATCATGTAGGCGCGCAGGCCTGCATCGATCACGGTCGCACGCGCGGCGCCGATGCCGCGGGCAGCTACGTTACGGTCGAAGTCCGACATCGAAGTTCCCTCTCTTTGTCCCGGCTTGTCGCCGGTCACCTCAGGCGCGTCGGCGGCAGCCGTCGCGTTCGTGGACTGAATCTAGTGTGGGCCAAGCCTGTACGCCAGATATGGCTCGATCATGACCTGGCATCATTGCAGATCGTTAACAATCCTGTGGCGGCAGTATAGGCGAAAAGGCCCGGCCGGCAGAGGGGGTCTGCCACGCGGCGGAATGTCGCGAAAACTATAGATTCCTCAATACCGGGGCCGGTTTCTGGCCCAACGCGCTGTAGGTGCCGATTAGCCCCAGCGCTACCGTGACGACAACCGCGGCCAGCGCCGCCGCCAGGGCGGGTAACGGCAGCCAGGCGAACCGGAGGTGCATCAGGTCGGCCACGATCAGCCAGCCGGCGAGCGACCCGCTCAGCACGCCAAACAGCGCGGTGGCGGTCCCGAGCAGTAGGTACTCGATGGTATAGCCGGCAAGCAGCCGGAGGCGGGTGGCGCCGAGCGTCTTGAGGATCACCGCGTCATAGACCCGGTGGCGGTGGCCGGCGGCGAGCGCGCCGCCCAGCACCAGGGCCGCAACCAGCAAAGTGAGCGCGCTGGCGCCGCGAATCGCCAGCACCAGGTTGGCGACGATGGCGCCGATCGCTTCCAGCGCATCCTTCACCCGCACGGCGGTGACCATGGGAAAGCTATCGGCGACCGCGCGCACGATGGCGCCTTCCTGCGCCGGCGTGCCGCCATCGGGGTAGGTGAGGGTGGCGAGATGGCTGTGCGGCGCGCCGTCGAAGGCGTGCGGCGAAAAAACCATCACGAAATTGATGCCGAGGCTCTCCCAGTCGACGGTGCGCATGTTGGCGATGCGGGTGGTGATGTTGCGGCCGAGCACGTTGACGGTGACGGGGTCGCCGAGCTTGAGGCCGAGGCCGTCGGCGATCTTCTTCTCGAACGAGAGCAGCGGCGGGCCGTCGTAATCCGCTCCCCACCATTTCCCTTCGACCAGCCGCGAGCCGGACGGGATGTCGCCCGCATAGGTGATGCCGCGGTCGCTTTGCAGCACCCAGGCGGCGCCCTCTTTCGGCTTGATATTCTCGGCCGGGATGCCGTTGGCGGAGACGATGCGGCCGCGCAGCATCGGCACTTCCTCGAGTTTTGCTTCCGGTGCCTGCGCGCGCACGAAGGCGTCGAAGCGTTCGGCCTGGTCGGCCGGAATGTCGAGGAAATAGAACGACGGCGCCCTGGCCGGCAACTCGGCCGCAAATTGTCGCTGCAAGTTGCCGTCGATCTCGATCACCGTGACCAACAGCGCGATCCCTAAGCCCAGCGAGAGCACGATGGTGGGCGTCAGCGCGCCCGGCCGGTGGATATTGGCGATGGCCATGCGCAGCACGGTCGAGCGCGCGCGCGGCGCGTGGCGGGCTGCGAGCATCAGCAGGCCAGCGATCAGCCGCAAAGTGACGAAAATGCCGGCGGCGACGCCGACATAGATGATGGCGACGCGCCGGTCGTAAGCCAGCAGAACGGCGAGCGCGGCCAGCGCCATCACAGCGGCGGCGGTGAGTGCGATATAGATTTTTCGGGGCAATCGCGGCTGCGGCGCCACCACGTCGCGGAACAAGGCGCCGACCGGCACGTCATGGGCGCGGCCGAGCGGCCAGAGCGCAAAAGCGAGCGCCGTCATCAGCCCATAGACCAGCGCCAGCGCGAGCTCGGCCGGATGCAGCGCCGGGTCGATCGGCAGCGGAATGATCGCGCCGAAGGTCCACGACATCAGGAATGGCAGGATCGCGCCCAGTACCATGCCGATGCCGCCACCGACCGCCGCCAGCAACAGCACCTGCGTGAGGTAAATCGCGAACACGCGCCTTCCGCTGGCGCCGAGCGCTTTCATGGTGGCGATGATCTCGCGCCGGCGGTCGAGATGGCTTTTCACCGCATTGCCAACGCCGACGCCGCCGACCAGCAGCGCGGTCAGCCCTACGATGGTGAGAAATTGCGTAAAGCGTTCGACATTGCGCTCGAGCTGTGGCGAGGCATTGCTGCGGTTGCGGATATCCCAGCCGGCTTCGAGAAATTGTGTGCGCGCCAGCGCCGTCAATGCCTTGGCGGCGGCGTCGCTGGTGTCGTTGGCCGGCAAGCGCAAGCGATAGTGCCAGCGCACGAGACTGCCGGGCTGCAACAGACCGGTGGCGCGCAATGCGTCCTGGCTGACCAGCAATCGCGGCCCGAAGCCGATGCCGCCGGCAAGTTTGTCTGGTTCGTTCTTCAGGGTTGCGCGGATTTCGAAACTGGCGTTGCCGATGGTGAGCCGCGCGCCTGGCTTGATGGCGAGCCGCGTCAGCAGGATCGGATCGGCCGCGGCGCCGAATGCGCCGTCGCGCTGCGCCAGCGCGACGCTGAGCGCGCTGGGCGGATCGAGCACGGCCTCACCGAACAGCGGATAGGCGCCGTCCACCGCTTTCATTTCTACCAGCGTGGCCTTGCCGTCGGCGGTTCGCGCCATGGCGCGCATGGTCGCGGCGCTCGAAACCTTGCCGTGATTGTCGAGGAACGCCCGTTCGCCCGGCGTAGTCTCGCGCTGGATAAGCGTGAACGACAGATCGCCGCCGAGGATGACCTGGCCTTGGCGCGCCAGCCCGGAGGCGAGGCTGGCGGCCAGCGAGCCGACGCCCGCAATCGCCATGCAGCCGAGCGCGATGCAAGCGATGAAGACGTAGAAACCACGCAAGCTGCCGCGCATTTCGCGCAGCGCAAAGCGCAGCGGTAGCCAGTGGCCGCTGTGAGGCGATGCGGCGGCGACACTCATGGCGCGCTCACGCCGTCGATGCGGCCGGAGCGCAGCCGCACGATCCGCCCGCAACGCGAGGCGAGCGCAGAATCGTGCGTGACCAGCACCAGCGTGGAGCCGCGCTTGGCGTGGCCCGCGAACAGGAGATCGATGATCTGCTTACCGGTATCCTCGTCGAGGTTTCCGGTCGGCTCGTCGGCTACCACGATGGCCGGATTGGGCGCCAACGCGCGCGCCACCGCCACGCGCTGCTGCTCGCCGCCGGAAAGCTCGGCCGGATAATGGTGCAGCCGCTCGCCTAAACCTACGCCGATGAGTTCGTTGTGCGCGCGCTCTTGGGCGTCGGCGATGCCGGCCAGTTCCAGCGGTACCGCCACGTTTTCCAGCGCGGTCATGGTCGGGATCAGGTGGAACGACTGGAACACGATGCCGACATGACGCCCGCGAAAGCGCGCCAGCGCATCCTCGTCGAGCGCGTTCAAGTCCTCACCGGCGATCGTGACCGACCCGATATCGGCCCGCTCCAGCCCCGCCATCACCATCAGCAGCGTGGATTTGCCAGAGCCGGACGGCCCGACCAGGCCGATTGCCTCGCCGCTGCCTATATTCAAGTCGATGTCTTTGAGAATATGAACGCGGGCCGCCCCCTGCCCGAGCGAGAGATTGACACCGGCAAGTTTGATTGCAGGTTGCGCAATGGCCGGCCCCGCCTGGGAGTTATTCGTCATGTGGCCTTTCCATTCACGCCCCCGCTCATATGGGACAAAGGCCGTCCGGGTCCAGCGCCTTGCGGCGATGGTCATGGTCACGTTTGTTTGTGGGCTGGCGCCTCTTGGTGGGCATGCCGCCGATCAGCCGGTGAAGATTGTGGTGCTAGGCGACTCGCTCAGCGCCGGCTTCGGGCTGCCAGTGGACGCCGCTTTCCCGGCCAGACTGGCGCAGGCGCTCAAAGCCAAGGGCATCGCCGCCAGTATCGCCAATGCCGGGGTGTCGGGCGATACCGCTTCCGGTGGGCTCGGCCGGCTGGACTGGTCGGTACCGGAAGGTACCGAGGCAGTGATCGTCGAGCTCGGCGCCAACGATACTTTGCGTGGGCTCGACCCGAAGCTGACCAAGACCGCGCTCGACAGCATCCTGAACAAACTCGGCGACCGTCACATTGCCGTGCTGCTCGCCGGCATGCGGGCGCCGCGCAACATGGGGCCCGATTATGTGCGCTCCTTCGATGCCATTTATCCGGCGCTTGCCTCGACTCATCGGCTCGTCTTTTATCCATTCTTCCTCGACGGGGTGGCCACCGATCCCAAGCTGAACCAGGGCGATGGCCTGCACCCGAACGCCGCCGGCGTCGACGTGATCGTGGCGCGTATCCTGCCGCGGGTCGAGGAGTTGGTCGCGCGTGCGCGTGCGGCGCGTGGGTTGTAATACGCGCGTGATCCCGAAAAGTGGGAACCGGTTTTCGGACAAGATCACGCGCAAACTAAAAAATGTCAGGCCAGGTACCGGCCTGAATGGGTCGGACTGCTATGCCGCGTCTCTTCACCGGTGTTGAAATTCCCGCCGACGTTGGACAGTCGCTGTCGATGCTGCGCGGCGGACTGCCGGGTGCGCGCTGGATCACACCGGAGAACTATCATCTGACGTTGCGCTTCATCGGCGACGTGGACGACATGATCGCCCAGGAGGTCGCCTTGATGCTCGGCCGCGTCAAGCGCGACGCGTTCGATCTTTATCTGGAGGGACTGATGTCGTTCGGCGGCCGCAAGCCGCGCGCGGTGGTCGCATCGGTGGCGCAGGCGCAAGCCTTGCTCGACGTGCAGGCCGAGCAGGAACGGCTGATGCAACGCATCGGATTGGAGCCGGAGGGGCGTAAATACACGCCGCACGTGACGCTGGCGCGCTTGCGCGATTCCTCGAGCCACGCGGTCGCCGAGTATCTTTCGGCGCGCGGTTATTTCCGCACCGCCGCGTTCCGCGTCTCGCGCTTCGTGCTGTTTTCGTCGCGCGCCTCGGTCGGCGGCGGCCCCTACGTGGTCGAGGCGAGCTATCCGCTTAATTAGACTTGCGCGGAAATATCACGCCGGCCCGAACAGGCGCGCCTGCACTTCGAAGACGCGGGCAGTGATCGCATGGGTGTCGGCCATGACCTCGCGCAACAGCGAGAGCAGCGTCGAACGCGGCGGATCGACTTCGCCGGTCACGCTGCCGAAATCGAACGAAAACTCGGCGTCGAACTTACGGGCGAGCTGCTGCATGCGCTGATTGTCGGCCAGGCAGTCCATGCGCAGCGACTTGATGCCACGATTGCGCGCAGAGAGCAGCGTGCGCTCGAGCAGTCCGGTGCCCACACCGTGGCTCTGCCACGGCTGCTCGATGCTGAAGGCGGCTTCCGCCTGATGCGAGAACAGCGATCCATTCTGCCGCAGCTCGGCGGCGCCGCGCAGCACGCCGTCGACGAAGAATCCGTGCACCACGACGCCGAGCCCGTTGGCGGTCGACGCATGGCGGGCGATCACCTCGTCCGCCAGCGCGCCGGAAAAGCGCCGGTGGCGGCTTTCGCGGTCGAGGCGGAGCAGGTGGTCGCGATAGACGTCGGTCTCGCCGATCCACAATTTGCGGATGGTTCCGCCGTCGGGCAAAGGCTCTTGCATTTCGGGTCTCCGCGTCGGCGTCCGCTGAGACTCAGCGAATCGTCTGTTCCAACCTATATGGTGCAATGCAGCAAAAAGACGACCTAATTCCGCGGGGCGGGACCCATCCATGCAAAAAGTGCATGACTAACAAGGTGTTACTGCACTTTTTTGCAGCAAATGCTGCAACAAATGCTGCAGCGTTTCCTGCAACATAGGGGCTCGTCCGCATTTATGGTCGATTTACAGATGGCGCGGATCACCCTAGGTCTCGCGGCAAGCCGCGCCCGGCCCGCACAGCTATCCGGCGACGCTCCGCTCGCCTGGTTCGCAATGTCCTAGCCTCATGCCCGACACCTTCAGCACGCGCTACGCGGCGCTCATCGCCGCCGGCAAAATTGAGGCCGATCCCGGCCAGGCGATGCTGGCGGCGCAGCTGACGGCGCTCGCGCACCGCCTCGATCAGCGCCGGCTGGCGCGAAAATCGTCCTCGCTTGGCTGGCTGTTCGGCAAACGCGAACAGGCCGGTCCGCCGCTGAAAGGGCTCTACGTCTGCGGCGAGGTCGGCCGCGGCAAGACCATGCTGATGGACTTGTTCTTCGCGACCAGCGTGGTGAAGCGCAAGCGCCGCGTCCATTTCCACGAGTTCATGGCCGATGTGCACGAGCGCGTTCACGTTTTTCGGCAGGACATCAAGAACGGCGCGCTGCCCGAACTGGATCCGATCCAGCGCGCCGCGGCGGCCATCGCCGAGGAAACCTGGCTGCTGTGCTTCGACGAATTTCACGTCACCGACATCGCCGACGCCATGATCCTCGGCCGCCTGTTCACGCGGCTGTTCGAGCTCGGCGTGGTGGTGGTGGCGACGTCGAATCTGGCGCCCGGCGAGCTGTACAAAGACGGGCTCAATCGCGGGCTGTTTCTGCCTTTCATCGCGCTGCTGCAACGGCATTGCGAGGTCGTTCGGCTGGAAGCGCGCATCGATTTCCGGCTCGAAAAGCTCACCGGCATGCCGACCTGGTATGTGCCGGCCAATGCGATCGCTGACGCCGCGCTCGACGATGCCTGGCGGCATCTTGCCGGTGAATATGCAGGCAGCCCGCATGAACTGGTGGTGAAGGGCCATATCGTGCGGGTGCCGAAGGCGGCGATGGGGGTCGCCCGCTTTTCATTCGACGATCTCTGCGCGCAGCCGCTGGCGGCCGCCGACTACCTCAAGATCGCGCACGAATTCCACACCGTCGTGCTCGATCGCATTCCGGTGATGGAGCACGCCCGCCGCAACGAGGCTAAGCGCTTCATCATCCTGATCGATACGTTTTATGACCACGCGGTGAAGCTGCTGGCCTCCGCGCAAGCGCAGCCGGATAGGCTATATCGCGGCTCGGAAGGCTTCGAGGTGCAGGAATTCAAGCGCACCGCCTCGCGCCTGATCGAGATGCGCTCGCAATCCTATCTCGGCCTGCCGCATGGCCCGCGCCAGGCGCAAGGCCTGGATTGGTCGGATAAGATCGTGGAGACCTGAGTCGTCAAATTGCTCTGGACTCGGGGCAAACATCTGTTGGTATAATGTATACACGGCCCATTTACGTACAGGGCCGTATTGCTGCAATACAGCAAACTCGATAAGTCACGCGTGGCCGCGTTCCGCGGCTTCAGCAAGTCGAAAGTTTTCCCACCATGGCGCGTAACAAAATTGCGTTGATCGGCGCCGGTCAGATCGGCGGCACGCTCGCCCACCTCATCGGCCTCAAGCAGCTCGGCGACGTCGTGATGTTCGACGTCATGGAAGGCATTCCGCAAGGCAAGGCGCTCGATATCGCCGAATCCTCGCCGGTCAATGATTTCGACGCCAAGTTCACCGGCACCAATAGCTACGAAGCGATCGAAGGCGCCGACGTCTGCATTGTCACCGCCGGCGTGCCGCGCAAGCCGGGCATGAGCCGCGACGATCTGCTCGACATCAATCTCAAGGTGATGGGACAGGTCGGCGCCGGCATCAAGAAATACGCGCCCAATGCCTTCGTGATCTGCATCACCAACCCGCTCGACGCCATGGTGTGGGCGCTGCAGAAATCCTGCGGCCTGCCGCAGCAGAAAGTGGTCGGCATGGCCGGTGTGCTCGATTCGGCGCGCTTCCGTTATTTTCTGGCCGACGAGTTCAACGTCTCGGTGGAAGACGTCACCGCCTTCGTGCTCGGCGGCCATGGCGACACCATGGTGCCGCTCATTCGTTATTCGGCGGTGGCCGGCATTCCGGTGCCCGACCTGGTGAAGATGGGCTGGACCACGCAGGCGCACGTCGACGAAATCATCAAGCGCACCGCCAATGGCGGCGCCGAAATCGTTAACCTGCTCAAGACCGGCTCGGCCTTCTACGCGCCGGCGGCTTCCGCGATCGCGATGGCGGAAAGTTATCTGCTCGATAAGAAGCGCGTATTGCCCTGCGCCGCTTGGCTGAACGGCGAATACGGCGTCAAGGACCTTTATGTCGGCGTGCCGGTGGTGATCGGCGCCAAGGGCGTCGAGCGCATCGTCGAGATCGAGCTCAGCGGTGGTGAACGTAGCCTGTTCGAAAAGTCGGTGGCCTCGGTGCAGGGCCTGGTCGAGGCTTGTAAGAAAATCGCGCCGAATTTGGGAAGTTAAGCGAATAGCGAAATAGCGAGTAGCGAATAGAAGCGCGAACGACCCACTATTCGCTACTCACTATTCGCGGCTCCCATCCGGAGATGGTTTATGAATATCCACGAATACCAGGCCAAAGCGGTGTTGCGCGAATTTGGCGTGCCGGTGCCGCGCGGCGTGCCGGCGTTCAGCGTCGACGAGGCGCTCAAGGGCGCCCAGGAACTCGGCGGCCCGGTCTGGGTGGTGAAGGCGCAGATCCACGCCGGCGGCCGCGGCAAGGCCGGCGGCGTCAAGGTGGTCAAAACCATCGACGATGTGAAGAAGGAATCCGCGCGCATCCTCGGCTCGACGCTGGTCACCCATCAAACCGGCCCGCACGGCAAGAAGGTCAACCGGCTCTATATCGAGGAAGGCTCGGCCATCGACCGCGAATTCTATCTGTCCGCGCTGATCGATCGCGAAACCTCGCGCGTCGCTTTCGTGGTCTCCACCGAAGGCGGCATGGACATCGAGGAAGTCGCCAAGAGTCATCCTGAGAAAATCATGACCTTCTCGGTCGACCCGGCCACCGGCATCATGCCGCATCACGGACGCTACGTGGCGCAGACGCTCAAGCTCAGCGGCGATCTCGCCAAGCAGATCGGGGATATGCTCCCTAAGCTCTACGCGGCCTTCACCAGCAAAGACATGAGCATGCTGGAGATCAATCCGCTGGTGGTGACCAAGGACAACAAGCTGATCTGCCTCGACGCCAAGGTCGGCTTCGACGGCAACGCGCTCTACCGCCACCCGGATATCGTCGCGCTGCGCGATCTCAGCGAGGAAGACGAAAAGGAAACCGAGGCCTCGAAATTCGACCTCAATTACATCGCGCTCGACGGAGCGATCGGCTGCATGGTCAACGGCGCCGGACTGGCGATGGCGACCATGGACATCATCAGGCTGTACGGCATGGCGCCGGCCAACTTCCTCGACGTCGGCGGCAGCGCTACGAAGGAAAAAGTCACCGCGGCGTTCAAGATCATCACCTCCGATCCGAACGTGAAGGGCATCCTGGTCAACATCTTCGGCGGCATCATGAAATGCGATGTGATCGCCGAGGGCGTGGTGGCGGCGGTGAAAGAAATCGGATTGAAGGTGCCGCTGGTGGTTCGCCTGGAAGGCACCAATGTCGATCTCGGCAAGAAGATCATCGCCGAGTCCAAGCTCAACGTGACGTCGGCCGACGATCTCGACGACGCCGCGCAGAAAATCGTCAAGGCCGTGAAGGAGGCCGCGTAATGGCCATCCTCATCGACAAGAACACCAAGGTCATCTGCCAGGGCTTCACCGGCAAGAACGGGACCTTCCATTCGCAAATGGCAATTGCCTACGGCACCAAGATGGTCGGCGGCACCTCGCCCGGTAAAGGCGGGGCGACCCATCTCGATCTGCCGGTGTTCGACACCGTCGCCGAGGCCAAGGAAAAGACCGGCTGCGACGCCAGCGTGATCTACGTGCCGCCGCCCGGCGCGGCCGATGCGATCTGCGAAGCGATCCAGGCCGAGCTCCCGCTCATCGTCTGCATCACCGAAGGCATTCCGGTGATGGACATGGTCAAGGTCAAGCGCGCGCTCGCCGGCTCGAAGTCGCGGCTGATCGGGCCGAATTGCCCGGGCGTGATGACGGCAGGCGAATGCAAGATCGGCATCATGCCGGGCAACATCTTCAAGCCGGGCAAAGTGGGAATCGTCTCGCGCTCCGGCACGCTCACCTACGAGGCGGTGTTCCAGACCAGCCGCGAGAACCTGGGCCAGACCACCGCGGTCGGCATCGGCGGCGACCCGGTCAAGGGCACCGAATTCATCGCGGTGCTGGAACTGTTCCTGGCCGATCGCAAGACCGAGTCGATCGTCATGATCGGCGAAATCGGCGGCTCGGCCGAGGAGGATGCCGCGCAGTTCCTCAAGGACGAGGCCAGGCGCGGCCGCAAGAAGCCGACCGTCGGCTTCATCGCCGGGCGCACCGCGCCGCCGGGGCGGCGCATGGGCCATGCCGGGGCGATCATTTCCGGCGGCAAGGGCGACGCCGAGTCCAAAATTGCCGCCATGGAATCGGCCGGCATCAAAGTCTCGCCCTCGCCGGCGCGCATCGGCAAGACGTTGCTTGATCTGCTAAAGAGCTGATTCTCCTACAATATTGGAATTTTTTAGCTCGAACTGGCTCCGCCTCAATGTCAGCCAGTGGACGTCTCGCCGCTGCGAATCTTCAGGGATGTGCTAAATCGGCAACAGCCAAGACGCCTGAAGTGCGCTATGGTCTAAGCACGATGGTTGATGAATTCACCGTCGGATCGGTCGCCCAGCATTTGCAATCATTGCAAACGGGTGGAACGGTTCGGTCATTGCAATAGTACATAAGAGGGTGGGCTCCATGAAGAAACTTGCGATCGCTATCACAGCTGTTGCCGCGTTTACCGGCTCAGCCGTTGCCGCTGACATGCAGGTGAAGGCGCGGCCCTACGCGCCGCCTGTGGTCACCGCGTACAACTGGACCGGATGCTATGTCGGCGCCGGCGGCGGTTATGGGATGTATAATCAGGATATCAGTGCAGATACCAGCGAAAGATTTGGTTCCGGCACCCTCGGTGGCCGTGGCTGGTTTGGCACGGGCCAAGTTGGCTGCGACTACCAGGTGATGCCGAGCATCGTGATCGGTGCGTTCGGAGACTACAACTTCGGGAGCATTACGGGTAGTATGGGCTCCGTCGACGAAAAGCTGAGTTGGTCATGGGCCGCGGGCGGCCGGATTGGCTGGGTCGCACTTCCAAACCTGCTGGCGTACGTCTCTGGCGGCTATACGGAGGCGCGTTTTGACCAAATCGACATCTTCCACGGCGATGCTTATATTCCGGCGACAACTTATAAAGGCTGGTTCCTCGGATCAGGATACGAATACGGCCTCGGCTTTATGCCGGGCCTGTTCTGGAAGACCGAATATCGCTTCGCCGACTACCAGGCCCAAACTGTTCCAATAGTGTACACGGATGGTTTCGCAGACTCCTTTGATTCGCATAAATACGTGCAGACCATCCGCAGCGAACTGGTCTATCGCTTCAACTGGCACTGATGTGACTGTTGGATCGTCAGTGATCTCATAGATCGAAACATTGGGGGCCTCGGCTTTAGTGCCGAGGCCCTTCGTGCATTCGGTCCTGAAGCACCGACCCTGCGAGGTGCGAACCAAAAGCCCCGAGGTTTTTCTCGGGGCTTTTTTTGGCGATAGAGGCTGCCGTTCCCATATCTATCGTAACGATTATTGCCGGGGCGATCCTTTCCGGCGGCAAGGGCGATGCCGAGTCAAAAATTGCGGCAATGCAATCGGCGGGAATTAAGGTATCACCCGCGCCAGCGCGAATCGGGAAAACCCTGGTAGAAGTATTGAAATCCTGATTCAGTCCTTAGGTCTTTCGTAGACTTACAGGCGTCATAAATAGCGTTAAAACAGCAGTCCGCCGTTGGATGCCGGTCCCTCAGGCCGTTGCCGTTAGCCGGCGCATGATCCCGAAAAGCCTGCCCTCGGGCTTGACCCGTGGGTGGGCACCGGTTTTCGGAAAAGATCATGTGCAAGCAAAATGCGCCATTTACGCCGCGCTAGGATCGAACAGCCATGTCCCGCCAGGACGCCAATGCCGCCTTCGCCCGCACCTCCTTCCTCTACGGCGGCAACGCCGCCTACATCGAAGACCTCTACGCCAAATACGAGAGCGACCCGGCCGCGGTCGATGCCGAGTGGCGGGAGTTTTTCAAGAGCCTGAAGGACGCGGGCGCCGACGTCGTCAACAGCGCGCGCGGCGCCTCCTGGAAGAAACCGAATTGGCCGCTGCGTCCGGACGGCGACCTGGTGGCCGCGCTCGACGGGCAATGGGCGGAAACCGAAAAGCGCCTGGCTGAGAAAATATCCGGCAAGCTCGGTAACTTGGCGCAGGGCAAGGGCGTCGAGATTTCCTCGACCGAGGTGCAGCAGGCCACGCGCGATTCGATCCACGCGCTGATGCTGATCCGCGCCTACCGCATGCGCGGCCATTTCCACGCCAAGCTCGATCCGCTCGGGCTCGAGCCGGAAAAGAACGAAGAAGAGCTCGATCCGCGCTCCTACGGTTTCACCGAAGCCGATCTCGACCGCAGGATTTTCCTCGACAAGGTGCTCGGGCTCGAATTTTCGTCCATGCGCGAGATCGTCGCCATCCTGCGCCGCACCTATTGCCAGACGCTGGGCGTGGAGTTCATGCACATCTCCAATGCCGCGCAGAAAAGCTGGATCCAGGAGCGCATCGAAGGCCGCGACAAGGAAATCAGCTTCACCGTTCAAGGCAAGCGCGCCATTCTCAACAAGCTGGTGGAATCCGAAGGCTTCGAGAAATTCATCGACGTCAAATATACCGGCACCAAGCGTTTCGGCCTCGACGGCGGCGAATCGCTGATCCCGGCGCTCGAGCAGATCATCAAGCGCGGCGGCAATCTCGGCGTGCGCGAAATATGCATCGGCATGCCGCATCGCGGCCGCCTCAACGTGCTCACGCAAGTGATGGGCAAGCCGCACCGCGCGCTGTTCCACGAATTCAAGGGTGGCTCGTCGACGCCGGACGAGACCGAAGGCTCCGGCGACGTGAAATATCACCTCGGCGCCTCATCGGACCGCGAGTTCGACGGCAACCAGGTGCATCTGTCGCTCGCCGCCAATCCCTCGCATCTCGAAATCGTCGATCCGGTGGTGCTCGGCAAGGTGCGCGCCAAGCAGGACCAGCACGGCGCCACGCCCGACGAGCGCACCATGGTGATGCCGCTGCTCATGCACGGCGACGCCGCCTTCGCCGGCCAGGGCGTGGTGGCGGAATGTTTCGGCTTGGCGGATCTGAAGGGCTACCGCACCGGCGGCTCGATCCATTTCATCGTCAACAACCAGATCGGCTTCACCACCTATCCGCGCTATTCACGCTCATCGCCCTATCCGTCCGACGTCGCCAAGATGATCGAGGCGCTGATCTTCCACGTCAACGGCGACGATCCGGAAGCGGTGGTGTTCGCGGCCAAGGTGGCGACCGAATACCGGCAGAAATTCCAGCGGCCGGTGGTCATCGACATGTTCTGCTACCGGCGCTTCGGCCACAACGAAGGCGACGAGCCCTCGTTCACCCAGCCGCTGATGTACCAGAAAATCCGTTCGCATCCGACCACGCTGGAAATCTACAGCAAGAAACTGGTCGCCGAAGGCGTCATCACCGAAGGCGAAGTCGAGAAGATGAAGGCCGGCTGGCGCGCCCATCTCGATGCCGAATTCGAGGCGGCGATCGGCTATAAGCCGAACAAGGCCGACTGGCTCGACGGCCGCTGGTCGGGGCTCAAGGCCGCCCGCGGAGTCGAGGATCCGCGCCGCGGCAATACCGGCGTCGATATCGCCGAGCTGCGCGAGATCGGCAAAAAGATCACAAACGTCCCGCAAGGCTTCCACGTCCACAAGACCATCCAGCGCTTCCTCGATCATCGCGCCAAGACGATCGAGTCCGGCGACGGCATCGACTGGTCCACCGCGGAAGGGCTTGCCTTCTGCACGCTGCTCAAGGAAGGCCATCCCGTTCGCCTGTCCGGCCAGGATACCGAGCGCGGCACTTTCTCGCAGCGCCATTCGGTGCTGTTCGATCAGCAGACCGAGGAACGCCACACGCCGTTCAACCATCTCGGGCCCGACCAAGCGCGCTTCGAGGTGCTCAACTCGAGCCTGTCGGAAGAGGCCGTGCTCGGCTTCGAATACGGCTATTCCGCCGCCGAGCCGAACGCGCTGACGCTGTGGGAGGCGCAGTTCGGCGACTTCGCCAACGGCGCGCAGGTGGTGTTCGACCAGTTCATCTCCTCGGGCGAACGCAAATGGCTGCGCATGTCCGGCCTGGTCTGCCTGCTGCCGCACGGCTACGAAGGCCAGGGTCCGGAGCATTCCAGCGCCCGGCTCGAGCGCTTCCTGCAGATGTGCGCGGAAGACAACATGCAGGTGGCTAACCTCACGACGCCGGCGAACTACTTCCATGCTTTGCGCCGGCAATTGAAGCGCGAAATCCGCAAGCCGCTGATCCTGATGACGCCGAAGAGCCTGCTGCGCCACAAGCGCGCGATCTCGAAGCTCGACGAGATGGCGGCCGGCACCGCGTTCCACCGGCTGCTATGGGACGAGGCGCAAGCGCTGCCGAACGAAAAGATTAAGCTGGTCGCCGACGACAAGATCCGCCGCGTCATCCTGTGCACGGGCAAGGTCTATTACGACCTCTACGAGGAGCGCGAGAAACGCGGCATCGACGACATTTATCTCTTGCGCGTCGAGCAGCTTTATCCGTTCCCAACCAAGGCGCTGGTGTCCGAGTTGGCGCGCTTCAAGCAGGCGGAGATGGTGTGGTGCCAGGAGGAGCCGCGCAACATGGGCGCCTGGTTCTTCGTCGACGTGTTCCTGCAATGGATCCTCAACCAGATCGGCGCCAAGCATCGCACCCTTCGCTACGCCGGGCGTCCGGCCTCCGCTTCGACCGCGGTCGGGCAGATGCCGAAGCACCTCGCGCAGCTCAAGCAATTGCTGGAAGAGGCGTTGGGGTAAGGCGCATATTGTGCGCGCGTGAATTGAAAAGGTTCAACCATGGCTGACATCCGCGTGCCCACCCTCGGCGAATCGGTCACCGAAGCGACCGTGGGCAAATGGTTCAAGCAGCCGGGCGAAGCGGTGGCGGTGGACGAGCCCGTGGTCGAGCTGGAAACCGACAAGGTCACGCTGGAAGTGCCGGCGCCCGCCACCGGGGTTTTGTCCGACATCGCCGCCAAAACGGGAGACACCGTCGGGGTCGCCGCGCTGCTCGGGCAGATCAAGGAGGGCGCCGCTGCCGCGCCTGCCAAAGCCGCGCCGCCCGCCGCCAAGCCGCCCGAAGCGCCGAAACCGGCGCCGGCTCCTGCGGCTAAGTCTGCTGATATGCCGTTACCTCCGTCGGTGCGCAAAATGGCGGCCGAAAGCGGCATCGACGCCGCCAAGGTCGCCGGCTCCGGCATGCACGGCCAGGTCTCCAAGGGCGACATGATGGCGGCGATCGAGCGCGCCGCTGCGTCGCCGACGCCGGTCGCGGCCACCGCGGCCGCCGTGCAGATGCGCGCGCCGTCGCCCACTGATGATGCTGTACGGGAAGAACGCGTGCACATGACGCGGCTGCGCCAGACCATCGCGCGCCGGCTGAAGGACGCGCAGAACACCGCCGCCATGCTGACGACCTTCAACGAGGTCGACATGGGCGCGGTGATGGCCTTGCGCAATCAATACAAGGAGCTGTTCGAGAAGAAGCACGGCGTGAAGCTCGGCTTCATGGGCTTCTTCGTGCGCGCCTGCATTCAGGCGCTGAAGGACATTCCCGCGGTCAATGCCGAGATCGACGGCACCGACATCGTGTACAAGAATTATTATCACATCGGCGTCGCGGTCGGCATCGAGAAGGGTCTGGTGGTGCCGGTGGTGCGCGATGCCGACACGCTGTCGCTCGCCGGCATCGAGAAGGCGATCAGCGATTTCGGCCGGCGCGCGCGCGACGGCACGCTCAAGATCGACGAGATGCAAGGCGGCACCTTCACGATTTCAAACGGCGGCGTCTACGGCTCGTTGATGTCGACGCCGATCCTCAATGCGCCGCAATCCGGCATCCTCGGCATGCACAAGATCCAGGAGCGGCCGGTGGTCATCGCCGGCAAGATCGAGGCGCGGCCGATGATGTATCTTGCGCTAAGTTACGATCACCGCATCGTCGACGGCCGCGCGGCGGTCACGTTCCTGGTGCGGGTAAAGGAATGCCTGGAAGACCCGGCGCGGATTGTGCTGGATTTGTGATTTCTTATCCCTCCCCTGAAAGGGGAGGCATAGGCGGCCTTCGGCCGCCGTTCTCTTGTTCACGCCGATGCTTCGCATCGGCTATGGAGCGAAGCGAGGCGGGGTGGGGTTTTCGCGCGATAATAATCGACCCCCACCCGCTCGCCGCTTTCGCGGCTCGCCGCCCTCCCCCTTGCAGGGGGAGGGATTAAGAAAGCGGAGTTTTGTGCGTCATGGCTTACGACCTCATCATCATCGGCACCGGCCCCGGCGGCTATGTCTGCGCCATCCGCGCGGCGCAGCTTGGGCTGAAAACCGCCGTGATCGAGA
>Ga0097691_1000366_pt1 | contig 41065 bp, 41 predicted proteins | sample NGESurdeep072012_8_FD_72858 | JGI IMG/M metagenome (GOLD analysis project Ga0097691, IMG submission 72858) | Arctic peat soil microbial communities from Barrow, Alaska - NGEE Surface sample 210-1 deep-072012 | ecosystem: Environmental > Terrestrial > Soil > Wetlands > Peat ... | reverse complement strand
CGGGTGATCAGGCTGCAGGGCTGGTCCTACCTGTTCGTGGGCGCCGCGTCACTGGTGCTCACGCTTTTGCTACTGGTGTTGCAGGTCCTGCTCGCGAACGACACGGTGCCGGTCCGCTGGTTGGTAGGAGCCGTCTTGTCCATTACTGTGCTGCTGTCACTGTGTGGGCTGGTGCCATAAGTGCGGAGTGTGGTGCTGTCCCACGGTCGTTAAAACAAGGGAGGAGTATCGGTGGACGCCAAGGGCTTACTTCAGTTCCAGGTGAACAGCTCGTTCAACATCTTGACCGAGCTCGCTCAGGGCACCTCTGACGACGAGTGGCGGGCACGATCTTTTCCGACGGCGAATCTCGTTGGATTCACCGTGTGGCACTGCGCCCGCACCATCGATTGGGCGGTCAATTGCGTCATGCGTGGGGCGCCCGAGCTGGCCGATGGGGCTGAGTGGCAAGACCTGAAAGTCCCGGACGCTGTGTTTGGTGCGGGAGCATCTCGAGACGCGGCTGATACCGTCGCGAGGGACGTGCCCCGAAGCAGAGTGTCGGCCTACCTCGATGCCCTTCGGCAGAACACGGTTGCATGGTTTGCGGCCGTTGACAACGAGGATCTTTCGACAAAAGTCGACCTGAAGGCGCGCCATTCCGTGAAGCCCGAATACATGACTCCGCAGGTTTGGGAGGAGCTCGAGGACCTCGACGGCCTACCGGGTTGGCAGTTCCTGGCTCGCCCGTGCGTGTCGCATATCCGTGTCCATTTCGGCGAGGCGACAACCCAGCTCGGGGCGTTGAGGACCGTCGCCCGAACCTAGCTCAGAGTTGCCCGTCGTAACCCAGGCCTGTAGTGCTTTACGGGCCGATTGCCATGCCCCAAGCACTAATAGGAGAAGATCTCATGAGGCGAATCACCGCCATCGTCCTCGCACTGGGAGCGTTTACGGCGCTCTCACTTCCGGTCTACGCCGACTCGACCGGCAACCAGGGTCAGCCCAGCCAGAGCTGCCAATCGTTCTTCGGCGACTCGGGTCCTCTCACGCCGAAAGGCTTCAACACAGCCGGCTTCAACCACGCAACCACCGTGTACGCCGGCGCTCAGCCACAAAACTCGAACAACCCCAAGTCGGTGTCGCAGTACGACGTCGCTTGCTTCCAGGCAGCCTCCCACTGATCAAGAGGGGGCGGCCCGCCGGCCGCCCCTTCTCATTTGCGGCTCGGCAGCCGCGCTCAGGCAGTGACCGGAATGCTGCTCTTTGGGCGCACGATCTCCGCCACTTGTGTAGCGCCAACTTGAGGGTTGGCCGCGACCCTGGCTGAGTCGAAGCCCATGTCCGTGGTGTCCATCAACACGGCGGCCTGGAGGAGGCCGGCAATGTCGGGCCTGAACGGGCGTAACGCGAATGCACCCAAGCGCAGGGCGGCCACCGGGATGTGACGGGCCTTCGCCTGCCGGCCATTGCTCTCGGCGATGATCTCGACCAACCGGTTCACGCTCAGGTTTTGCGGCCCGCCGACGTCCAGGGTTCTGCCCCGCAATGACCGATCGACGACGGCTCGCTCGGTGAGCCGAGCCACATCTTGAACAGAGACAAAGTTGATTTGGTTTTCGCCCCGCCCAAATACAGTGGCCGTCCCCGTCTTGAGCAAGGGGTCGCCGACGATGCCCGCCCACAGCTCCATGAACACGGTCGGACGGATGATCGTCCACTCGAGCCCGCTCGCCCGCAGGCGTTCCTCGGCTATGAACTTCGCGCGATACAGCTCCATCGCATGGTTGGCGTCGGCGCCGTGGATGGAGATCAGGATGAAGTGCGTGACGCCGGCGGCCGTTGCAGCATCAATCAAGTTGGCATTGCCCTCGAGGTCGACCCTTCGAGGACCATCTCCACCAGGGCCAAAGCCGGTCACCGCTGAGATCACGGTTTCAACGCCCGCAAGCGCGGCTTTTAGTGATGAACCAACGCGAACGTCCCCCGCGATGATCTCAACGCCTTCCGGGACTGAAACGCGAGCTCGCGATGGGTTTCGGCTGAGGACACGGACGCGCATGCCGCGAGCCGTCAGCACTTTGACCAGCGCGCTCCCAAGGTGACCGGTCCCGCCCGCCACGAGGATCATCGCCCGAGCCCTGACTGCACTGCGCCGTCGATTCCTACGCCGCCCTGCTCTACGGGCTCCAGGTAGAACCGCACCGACGTGAAGACGTCATCGACGACTTTGAAGACAGACACACCGCGCATGAGATGGGGGGCGCCGTCGAGTCTGGTGCCGCGCATCTCCCATTCGGTCCAGACCGTGTCTCCGCTGCTTGCCGAATCCATGATCTCTGTTTCGAGATTGGGAACGGCGGCAAAGATCTGGGCCCAATTCTTCCGGACCTGGTCGCGGCCTCGAAACGAGCGGGCGGGGTGGGCCGGAGTCTCGTTCACGAAGTCGGGGGCAAAGCACCCGACCAGCGCTTCGAGGTCGTGAAGGTTGGTGGCGTCACGAAGGCGACCAGCCACCGCCAGGCCGGATGATGTACGTGTGTCCACTCCAATCCTCCCATACGTCAGACAGTACATCTGATCGTTAGACTATAAGTCTGATGAAAGGAAGGGCAGAAGTCAAGCGGCGATATGAGTCGAGCTTGCGAGGGGCGCAAGCGCAGTCGACCAGAGACGCCGTGATTGCGGCTGCAGGGCGCCTTTTCGCCGAGCAGGGTTACGCCGCCACCTCGATCGAAGAGATAGCGGCTGCCGCAGGCGTCAGCCGGGCGACCGTCTTCACGTCGGTGGGGGGCAAGCCCAAACTCCTCAAGACGGCTCTCGACGTGGCGATCGTCGGTGATGATAAGCCGGTATCCCTGCCTGAGCGGCCACGCTCTAAGGCAATCCGCGCGGAGGCCGACCCACGCAGGTATCTGGCCCTTTACGCGGGGCTGGTGACCGAGATGTACGGGCGGTTGGCGCCCATTCATGAAGCGGTCAGGGGTGCGGCCGGAGTTGATCCAGACGCTCGGGCGCTGTGGGAATCCCACCTGGCGCAGCACCGGCAAGGCGCCGCCAACGTCATCAGCGATCTGGTTCGGAAGGGTGGAATCCGGCCAGACCTGACTGTGGATGCTGCCGCGGACATCGTCTGGCTACTCGGGCCCAGCGCATATCACATGCTGGTGCACCGTCGGGGCTGGTCTCCGGCTCGTTTCCAGGAGTGGTTGACGGAAACCTTCATCGGCCAGCTCCTGCCGGCAGAACATTCCCGTTCGCGACGCGTCGAGTCAGGTCACACACCTCGGAGGGTGAACGGTCGGGCTGTTCGAGCAAGAGGACACGAGTAAGCGGCGGGCGCGCAAGCCGCCGCCTAAGACACGCGGAGCAACCGGACGCGAAATCAAGGGTCCAGACGTGGCCATACAATCTCGGCCGATGGGCGGGGCGGGCCTGAGTCAGCTCTGGATAGTTAGAGATCTCTAACGCGCGCTACAGGGCTCGCCGTCGCGCCATCATCAAGCCGTCGGCGCCGCGGATCACGTGCGGCGGGATGTGTTCGGCCAGCGAGTCGATGACCGCCAGCAGGCGGGGGCCTATCTCTAGCGGAGGCACCCGAAAGCTCGAGTAGCGGTCATCACGCGACGGATCGCCCCGGAATTCGAGGACCTCTCTGTCACCGGACGCAACCCGATATGCGATGCGGTTGAAGTCGGGGCTCGGAACAAGCCAGGCGCATTCGATGGTGACCGAAGGCAGCAGAAGCACCGCGTAGAGAAAGGCGGGGTGTTCGCGGATCCGTCCGGCCGGATAGTCAGCCTTGGCCTCGACCAACCCACCGCGGTCGAGCTCCCGCACCGTTTTGACCTGGATCGCGATCGCCGGCACTCCGCCCCGGCGGCCCGCCGTTGCATCGACGTGGTCGTCGTCAGCGATCGGTGAGAAGATTTCGAGCTCGCCGTCGGACGAGACCATGGCGTAAAGGTCCAGAGCGAGCTCTCCGGCGCGGCCCAGCTGGGTGTGGTCCATCTCGTCAGCGCATCTTGAATGAGGCGGACCAGCGCTCCTTCAGCTTCCCCGCGGCGACGTAGCGCACGGACCGGCCGCCACCCTCCTGGTCGAGCCACGCGTCACGCCGTAGTCGCTGCAGGTCCTGCGTCGCCGTCGGGCCGGCGATTTCAGCCTCGCGCCGATAATCCGCGTTGGTCAGGGGCAGCCCGAGCAGGGCCTGGTCCAGGGCGATCACGAATCGCTCGGGGTAAGCCTGGTCGCGCGCCAGCTGCTCGCAAAAGTCATGGCGCGCGTACGCGATCTCCAGCCAGCGGCGCCGCTCCGTTGCCTCGAACACGTGGGCCTCGATGCAGAACTCAACCCAGGCGGACGCGTCGCGACGTGGATCGAAAACGGGACCCTGCACCGCTTCCAGGACGGCGTAGTACTCGCGTGTGTGCCGTCCGAGGTAGGGCTCGATCGAGACCAGCTCCGGCCGCAGGAGCCCTTCCTTCGCCAGCACAAGCGACTGGACGATCCGAGCCAGCCTTCCGTTTCCGTCGCGAAACGGGTGAATCGAGACGAGGTTGAGGTGCGCCATGGCGCCTCGAATCACCGGGTGGCGAGACAGGTCGCCTGACCCCAACCACCTCGCCACCTCGTTGACGAGCGCGGGGACGTCGCTCGCGGCAGGTGGGCGATAAGGATCTCGGCCCAGGCCCCGCGTCACGATCACGGGTCCGTCGCGCAACCGCCCCGGCCCCGCCTCGGGCTGCGGGTGGCAGACGAGGAAATGCAGGTCGAGCATGGTCTGTGGGAACCACTGGAACCGGCGGTCGTCCGCCAGCACGGCGACGCGATCCATCGCCTGGGCGTAGGCGGCGATGATTCGCTGCGTCTCGTCGGAGGCCCCTGACGGGTGCCGGCCCGCGAGGATCTCGACCGTGTCCTCGAGGCTTGCGCCGTAGCCCTCGATCGACGTCGAACCCACCGTGGCCTCGGCCGCCGCAAGCCGGCGGAGCGCGCCCGTCCACGGGAGCGCTGACGTGCCGAGGCGCTCCGCCAGGTAGCGGCGCAGCTCGTCGAGCTCCTCCAGGCGCCGGAGGATGGCGTCCGACTTGGGTGGGGTCGCGTAGATCGCCACGGGGCAGGAGTATAGGTGAATAAACGAATATTCGCTTATTCAGGGAGCCGCCCGTCCTTCTCCGCGACCGTCCCTAATTGGGGGAGGGAGAGTAACGTCTGCCTCAGGCCATGACGACCAGCGGGCGCCGGATCCTTGGATTTTGGGTCGCCGCGGTCGTGGCTGGTGGCCTACTGGCGATCGCTGTCCAGGAGACCCTTATGCCGTTTCTTTACTACCTGGTGATGCGATTCGCCGTCTCTCCATCGATCAATACTCTGAACTGGGCGTACGGCACCATAGGGCTCGTAGTCGTGGTGGCGAGCGCGATTGCGATTGCCGGCCCGCCCGCGTTCGTGCTCGGCCGGCGGCTGGGCGGGATCGAGATTCCCTGGATCGTCGCGAGCGCCGTCGCCGCGCTGGTCGCGGCCGTCATCCCGCTCAGCTCGTGGCTGATGGATTGGAGCAGCTATTTGATGGGAGGCCCTTCTGTTGTAATCCCTCTGCTTTATGGCGTGGTGGCAGGGTGCGCCACCGGCGTGGCCCAGGCGATCGTGCTGAGGCCATATGTCCGCGGGGTGGCCTGGTGGATACCGGCCTCGACCTTCGCCGGCGCAGTTGTGAACGTGGCGCTCTTTGTCATCCGGTCGCAGATCTCCGCCGGTGCTGTGACGACGCAGACCGACGTCTATTTCCTGGAAACCGTGGTTGGGGTGGTCGGGTGGCTGATCGTTGGCATCGTCACCGGCTTGGTCCTGGTTCGGCTTCTTGGCGAGCTCGATCCCGAGCGAACCGCGGCTGTGAGCTAGCGGTTCAGGCCGACCTTCTGTAGGACCGCGAGACGCGGTCGTACGTGACCGGGCGCGCATGGCGTGCGAAGCCGCTCACCGGGAACCACTCGTAAACGCCTCGGACCAGGTCACGTGGGCCCTCGATCTCCAGGAGGCCACAGCGGCTGGCGTCGGCGAGGCTCAGCTGCCCAAGGTAAACCCTCGTGACAGCTTCGAGGTCGGTGCGAAGTACCAGGTCGTCACCGTAGCCCGGGTCGGTGTAGCAGATGTCTGGATCGTCGCGCCTCAGCACGAGCCAATAACGCTTCTTCGCGTCGCGGAACTCGAAGCGGGCGACGCGCCGTTGAGTCGGCATCTTGTCAGGGGGGAGGTGGTTCAGGATGGCCCACATCAAGATGTCGCTGTCGAGGTGCTCGGGCTGAAGGTCGAGCCAGTTCTGGCCCCAGATTCCCAGAGCGCCAATCAGCTCGGCGAGCTGGCTCCCCGCTTCGGTGAGGTGATATGTCGAGCCCCTCCCGGTGGAATTGGGCCGGGTCTCGATGACGGCAACCCGCTCGAGACTTTTCAGGCGCTGGGCAAGGAGGGTCGGCGAGATCCGGTGAAGGCCTTTCAGGATCTGGCTGAAGTGGTGATGGCCCGCCAGAAGCTCGCGGAGGATCAGCGGGGTCCACCGCTCGGCGAATATCTCGGAAGCCCGGGCAACCGGGCAGAACTGGCCGTATCCCGCCATGGCCAGATTGTGTTCCCCCCTGGCGCTGGGAGCAAGTACTGATTTTGTAGCAGCAAGTCCAGATTTCGAACTAGGCACCGTCGGTTGGGACTCATACGTTGTCAACCATGAAACGAAGACTCGTACTGTCGGCGCTGGCTGTTGTTGTCGCGGCGAGTGGGGCGCTGGTTGCGCCCGGAGCCGGGCTCGCGGCGGCCCGAGCTACCGGGAACACCAACGTGGCAATCAAGTGGAACGCGATCATGCTTGGGACCTTCGCCACGGCCGCTGTTCCTCCTCCAGCCGCCACACGGCTGGGAGCGATCGTCCAGGCGGCGGTGTTCGACGCGGTGAATGGAATCGAAACCCGCTACACACCGATCCACGTCGCCCCGGCGGCGCTCGATGGGTCGTCACCTCAAGCCGCGGTGGTCGGCGCGTCCTACACCGCGCAGGTGTTGCTCTTCCCATCGCAGAAAGCTGCGCTCGACGCCGACCTTGCCGCATCGGTCGCGGCCCTCAGTGACGGCGAAGGCGGATCGGACGCCTCCGTCGCCAACGGCCTGGCCTGGGGTAACACCGTCGCCAAACAGATCGTGGCCTGGCGATCGACCGACGGCTTCAACGCGACCCCGCCGGCGTACGTGTTCGAGTACGCGCCCGGGGACTGGCAGATAACGCCGGGCGGCTCAGGACCGCCGAAGTTCCGCACGCTCGCGACCACGACTCCATTCGCGCTGACCTCTCCGTCGCAGTTCCGGCCCGCCGGCCCGCCGGCGCTGGACAGCGCGCAGTACGCCACCGATTTCAACGAGGTCAAGGCCTTCGGCAGCGCGACCAGCACAGTTCGAACGCCGTTCCAGACCGAAACCGCGAAGTTCTGGCAGCTCGACACGCCGATCGACATCTGGGACAGGGTTGCCGACTCGCTCGCCCAGGAGAATCACTTCAACCTCATGCGCAGCGCCCGGCTGCTCGCCTTCCTGAACATCGCCGAAGCTGACGCAGCCATCGCGGTCTGGGATGCGAAGAACAAGTACAACTTCTGGCGCCCGGTTACCGCGATCGGCGATCCGACCTGGGCGCCCCTGATGGTCACCCCTTACTTCCAGGAATATCCCTCGGGCCACTCGGGCGTCAGCAGTGCAGCGGCCACCGTCCTCGCGTCCTTCTTCGGTCAGGGCGCCCAGTTCACGGTGACGTCCAACGGCCTGCCCGGAGTCGACCGCAGCTTCACCGGCTTCCCCGACGCGATCGCGCAGGTGGCGGACGCGCGCGTCTTCGCGGGCTTTCACTTCCGCTTCTCGTGCAACGACGCAACCCAGATGGGCGTGCAGGTCGCGAACTATGCGGAATCGACCCTCATGCAGAAGGTTTCAGACGAAAGCGACTGATCAAAATGCGGTGACGCCACGCGGTAATGGCGTCACCGCCTCGGTCCGATCCTTGTACTCGGTGGTGGGCGCCTGAAGCCCTGACGAAAATTCGCCTCTTGACCGAGCGCTCGTCTTGCATGGACTGGAATCGACCCCCACCCCGACCCAGCGCGCAGAGCGGCGATGGGGTGGACTAGCTGATCGCCCTCTGTGGGGGAGGGAGAGTCATGCTCTACGGACTCAAATGATTCTCGTGATCGGCTCTGGACCCGCGGGCGTCGCATGCGCCAGCGCGCTGCTCGACGCGGGCGAAAAGGTCACGATGCTCGACGCCGGACTCGAGCTGGAGGACGCACGGCGACGCCAGGTGTCCGATCTCCAGTCGCGTCCATCGACGTCATGGGAGCCGGAAGCGCTCGCCTTCTTGCGCGACGGCGTGGACGTGACACGTGACGGCATCCCGGTGAAGCTCGAGTACGGCTCCGATTTTGCTTATCGCGACCCGATCGGCCAGCCGATGACGCTGGATGGCGCACACGGAAAGCAGTCGTTTGCGCGAGGCGGGCTCAGCAACGTGTGGGGCGCGAGCGTCCTGCCGTATCGCGCCGAGGACATGAGCGATTGGCCCATCACCGCAGCCGACCTCGCGCCGCACTACCGCGCCGCGCTCTCGATGATGCCGTTTTCCGGCCGGCATGACCGGCTCGAGGAGACGTTCCCGCTGTACCACGACGATCCAGGGAATCTCGGCGCCAGCAGCCAGGCCGAGGCCTTGCTCCATGACCTCGGGCTCAACGCCTCGAGGTTGTCGGAGCATGGCGTTTTGTTCGGAGCTTCCCGCCTCGCGGTGCAGGCTGAAGGTGCGGGAGGTAAGCCCGGCTGCGTGCACTGCGGCAAGTGCATCTATGGATGTCCGTACGAGTTCATCTACAACTCGGCGCACACCGTGGAGAAGCTGCGAAACAATGTTGCGTTCACCTACCACCCCGGAGTCGTGATCGAGCAGCTGGTCGAGACGGGTTCGCAGGTCGAGGTGAGGGGGCGGAACCTCGACGGCGCCGAGAGCTTTCAGCAGCGTGCCGACAAGGTCTTCGTCGCGTGCGGCGTGCTCTCGACCGCGCGCCTCATGCTCGCCTCGCTCGAGGCGTACGACCAGCCGATCCACGCCCTCGACAACTGCTATTTTCTGATGCCCTTGCTGCGCTACCGAGGCCGGCCTGACGCGATCCGCGAGAGGCTTCACACCCTGGCCCAGGTGTTCATCGAGGTCGCCGATCCCGCGATCGGGGCGCACGGCGCGCATCTGCAGGTGTACACGTACAACGAGCTGTACCAGGAGGAGCTGGCGCGGATGATGGGTCCGCTGCGCGGCGCTTTGCCGATGGTCCGGGGCGGCGTCCTGGGCCGCCTGCTCTTGATCCAGGGCTACCTGCATTCGGAGATGTCCGCCGGCATCCGGATCGCGCTGAGGCGCGGAAGCGGCGGGGCTTCACCGAGCCTGGATCTCCAGGGCGAGCCGAATCCCCGGACCCGGCCGGCGCTGGCCGCCCTGGGCCGGCGGCTGTGGGCTGAGCGTGGATCGATGAAGGCTGTCGCGATGTCGCGGATGCTGCGAGTGGGTCCGCCTGGCCGCGGCTTTCACACGGGCGGAACCTTTCCGATGAGATCGAACCCAGGTCCATTCGAAGTCGACCGCCTGGGCCGGCCGCATGGATTCACTCGCGTGCACGTCGTCGACTCGAGCGTCTTTCCCTCGCTGCCGGCCACGACCATCACGCTGAGCGTCATGGCCAACGCTCACCGGATCGGAACCGAGGCGATCGCCTGATGCAGCGGATCGCGATCACAGGCGCACGGGGGTTTGTGGGTTCGATGCTGGCGCGTCGCTTCGAGGAAGCCGGCTCGAGCGTGTCGCGGTTTTCTCATTCCGCGAAGTCGAGCGACGGCGACACCGTGCCGTTTCGTCTGGGCGACGAGGTTCAGCCCGACGTCTTTCGCAGCAGGAATATCGCCGCCCTGGTCCATTGCGCGTACGACTTCAAGCCGGTCGGGCGGGCGGAGATCCAGCGCGTCAACGTCGATGGTTCTCGCAAGCTGTTGGCGGCTGCTATGGCAGGCGGGGTCGAACGGATCGCGGTGATATCTACGATCAGCGCGTTCGAGGGATGCCGCTCCGACTATGGTCGGGCCAAGCTCCAGATCGAAGCCGCGGCCTTTGCCGCGGGCGCCCTCGTCGTCCGATCGGGGCTGGTCTGGGCCGACGGGCCTCCATCGGGCGGAGGGATGTTCGGCAGCCTCGCCAGGAGCGTGAAGGCAGGGCTCGTTCCCCTGGTCGGGGGAGGAGCTTATCCGCAGTACCTCATCCACGTGCAGGATTTGTGGGAGCTGCTGCGTCGGTTCTGTGACGGCGAGTGTCAGAGCCCGGCGAAGCCGGTGGTTGCGGCGGCGTCGAAACCCTGGCCGATGCGTGATCTGCTGGCGGAGCTTGCCCGCCGCCAAGGACGGCACCCGAGGTTCGTGTCGGTTCCGTGGCAGCCCGTGTGGGCTGGGCTCCGCCTCGCCGAGATCGTGCACGTGCCGGTGCCGTACCGGAGCGACAGCGTCGTCAGCCTTGTTTACCAGGATCCCAAGCCGGACTTTGAATCGCTTCGAGCCCTCGGGATCATCCCGCGCGACTTCACAGCTTCTTGAAATCGTCCTATCCTGCCCGCAATGAACGAGCCGGCTGGAAAGCAACTCGTGGTCAGCTGCGAGTGCGGGTTTGAGGTGCGTGGGTCTGCGGACGAGATCGTGCCCGCCCTCCAGAAGCACGCCGGCGAGTCGCACAACATGAAGGTCACGCGCGAGCAGGTGCTCGCCCGGGCTCACCCGATCTGAGCGGTAACTCGCCGCCTGTCCAGCCCTGGATGGTGGAAGGGCCGGTCCAGGTGGAGGTGTTCGTCCTCCGCATGAGGGCCGGCCAGCCCGAGCTCGCGGGTCCCTGCGGGCCGGATCCGTGGTACATCGAGCTCGACGCGCAGGACGATCCCGTCGAGGTCGTCAGCCGCCTTTCGCGCAACCTGATGGGCGAGCCGATCCTTGTCCACTCGACCTCGTGGCGGCGTGCCCGCGGCGCCGTGGTGCTGAGCTTCGTCGTCGTCAACTCGGACCACCAGGCGTCGCACCTCGCCGGCATCCCGATCTCGAGGGCCGAGCTCGCGCGGTCGGAGGCGACGAGCGCCGCGAAGACGATCGCCGCCGCTCAGGTCCTGGAGCACGGCCTGCGACATCTCGCCTGGCTGGCCAAAGAGGACCCCGTCGTGATCGCCACGTTGAACGACGACTGGAAGAGGGTGCTCGCGGACTACCGGCCGGAGCCTTTTCGCAACCTCGTCTAGCTGCCGGCCTTGCCCGCGCCCGCGTGCGCGCCCTCGGCCAGGAACGCGAAAAAGATCTCGCTCCAGCGGTCGGCGGCGTCGAACAGCGGTCCGTGTCCCGAGCCTTCGAACATCTCGAACTGGACGTGGCCACCCTTGTCGCGGTAGCTCTCGAGAACGTTGCGAATCTGGGTCACCATCGGCTGGGGCGGGAACACTTCGTCGCCGGGCCAGCCCGGCACGACACCCATCTTGCCAAGCGTCCCCATCTCCCAGGCGGATCCGTCGGCGACCACGATGTCGGCGGTTCCGTGGGTCCAGAGGACAGGCGGCTTGGGGTCGAGGTCGGCGATGTCGGACCAGTTGCAGTACTTGCCCGAAAGGGCATTGAGGATGCCGCGAGTGCCTGGCGCGATGCCCGGCCAGTTCGGCGAAGTGGTGGTGTCACCGGGGTAGCCATCCTCGCCCGTAACGGACTTCAACACCTCTTCGACCAGCATGTCCTCGCGCTCAGGCGGTTCCTTATGCGTGGAGGCCCAGTAAGACGAATTGATGACGTTGCGCGGCGAGAACGGAGACTCCGACGACGTGTCGTGGTCGGCGATGCGCTTTGTGAAATCGGGGTTCCCCGTACCGCCGCCTGATCCCGCGTAGTCGGAAAAACACGGCCTCCCATCCAGCTTGACACCGCCAAATCCGTATGGGGAAACCGGGTCGACGAATGTCAGCGAGGCGACGGGTCGGTCCACGGCGTAGTTGGCGATCGCGGCGCCGCCGGTCGACCATCCGACCAGGTGCGGGGGTCGCGTGATTCCCAGCGCCTGGACCAACGAGAACGCGTCGTCGGCCCAGTCACGCAGCCCTCTGGTCGCGTCGATCGGCTTGCGCTCCGTGTCGCCGAACCCGCGCATGTCGGGCGCGATCAGCCGGTAGGTCGGGGGAGCGCCCGGCATCAGGTGCTCGAAGAACCGGCCGGTCGAGAGGTTGCCGTGGATCATGAGCACCGGCACGCCGTCTTTGGGGCCGGAGTCGATGTATCGCATGGTCAGGCGATTGGTCTTGACGGTTTTGGACTGGACTCCGGGCGGAAGGTTCATGGACGCTCTCCTTCGTGATGGATGCCTTGACGACATTGTCGCGGAACCCCGGCGGAGGCTGAAAGTTACAAACCTGCTGCTGTTATGTGCGGCCATGCGTCATCGACCGCCGACAGGCGGGAGACCACTTCTGTCGTTCCCGCGATGTCGTAGATGTAAGTCACGCCTGTTGGCGTCGGCTGGCCGCCGAAGCACGTCGAGCACGCTTGCTCGCCGACGTACCAGACCAGGTCGTTGGTGAGAAATCGCACGCCCGAGCGGCCGGGCGGCGTGGTGTTCGAGATGCTGTTCGACTGCACGCTGTAGAAGCCGACGCCGCCGAGCCCGCTCGACGTCCGGAACGTGTAGGCGATCCAGCGACCGTCAGGCGACGACTTCGGGCCGATCCAGTGCAGCGGGAGCATGCTGGAAAGTCCGGCGCTGGGGTCCCAACGGTGCACCGTCCCACCCGAGTCCCTGAAGAACAGGCGGCTTGGGACCGAAGCCCAGACGCCCATCGTCATGCCCGACGTCGAGTAGACGAGGGACCCGTCGCTGGCTTTGCGCACCTGGTCGGGCGCCGTCGCGCCGGTGCCGCCTGTGTGAAAGGTCTGGACGAGCGCGATGTACAGGCCGTCCGGCGAGTAGCTGAGGAAGATGTCGTCCTCGTCGGGGTTGACCCCCCGTCCCGGCACGGCCGGCAACGTTGTGAGGATCTTGTTGCCCGCCGGTGTGACGAGGTGCCACGCGTTGCCGTCGAGGTAGGTGATCGACTTGCCGTCAGGGCTGACGGAATACTGCCCGGAGCCGAGGCCGCCGCCGAAGGTTGCGATCAGCGCCGTGCTGCCGGTGGTGAGGTCGGCGCGGATCAGCTCGTTGCTCGCCGTCTCGTACGCAACCGTCGTCGCGCTGATGAACTGCGGGCTCATCGCCGCGGGATCGAACCTGCACACGTTCTTGGCGTTGGACGGGTCCTGGATGTCTCGCACCACGACAGTCGGGTCGCCGCTGACCGCTCCGATCACGAGGTTGTCGCCGGCGGGCACCGCGGTGGCGCAGTGGACCAGAGTGGCGCCGCCGGGCGTGCCGCCCGGGCTCGACGAGGGCGTTGCCGTCGCGCTCGAGGTGCTGGTCGACTGGGCGCTCGGGCTCGGCGAATTCTTCGCGGTCGAGGGCGAGCCGCCGCAGGCGGAGAGGGCAAGAGCCGCCACGACGACCACCGGGCTCAGACGCACGGCGGTAACGGTATCCGCTTAGCGGATAAGTTGTCCAAGCAGGCGGCGCGTCGAGGGGGAGAGCTTGTCGTGGAGGCGGTAGTAGACCCAGATGCCGCGCTTCTCGCGATCGACCAGGCCCGCCGCCCTCAGCTTGGCCATGTGATGCGAGATGGTCGGCTGGGTGAGGCCGAGGCCGGCGGTGAAGTCGCAGACGCAGATCGGAGCTTCGGCCTTCCAGAGCGAGGCGAGCATGGTGAGGCGGGTGGGGTCGGCCAGCGTCTTCATCAGCTCAGACGTCTCGCTGGCCCAACTCTCCTTGACCACGGGGAGTTCGCAGCACTCACCGCGCTCTCTCAACATGGGAAGCTCCTTGACCGCCACGAGGGCATCATACGCAACCCATCGACATTTGTCGATGGATCCGCTAGCATACCCATCGACATCGCGCGCATAGCGGCGGCAAGGATGGGACCTACTGATCGCATCGATTGAAGGAGCCGAGACCATGAGTGACGTGAAAGAGGCGGTTCGATCCAGGTACGCGGGATTCGCCAAGCAGCTCGCCGTCCTGCAGCCGGCCGCCGATGCGGGATGCTGCCAGCTGGACGGCCCGGACTGCGGGTGCTCCGGCTCCTATTCGGCCGGCGAGCTGCACGAGGTCGGGCTGACCGAATCTGTCAGCCTCGGGTGTGGGAACCCGACAATGCTGGCCAGGCTCGAGCCCGGACAGGTGGTGCTCGACCTTGGTTCCGGCGCGGGCCTGGACGTCTTGCTGTCGGCCCGGCGTGTCGCGCCCGGCGGCCACGCCTTTGGCGTGGACATGACCGACGAGATGCTGCAGGTCGCGAACGCCAACAGGGAGAAGGCCGGCATCGAAAATGCCACCTTCCTGAAGGGTTCGATCGACGCGATTCCTCTGCCCGACTCGTCGGTTGACGTCGTGATCTCCAACTGCGTCATCAACCTGGCGGAGGACAAGGGCGCGGTGATCGCTGAGGCGTTCAGGGTGCTGCGGCCGGGTGGCCTGTTCGCGGTGGCCGACATGGTTGAGCTCGAAACGCTCGATCCGGATTTGAAGAAGCAGCTCGACTCATGGGCAGGATGCATCTCAGGCACGATCCCGATCGACGAGTACCGCGGCGCGCTGGTCAGCGCGGGGTTTGCCGACCCAGAGTTCGAGGTCCACGCCACCCAGAGCATCCCGGACGTCGAGGGGAAGGTCGGCAGCGCCTACATCAGGGCGCGGAAACCGGCCTGAAGCACGCTTAAGCCCCTCACCCCGACCCTGCGCGCAGAGCGGCGATAAGGATGGGACCTACTGGTCGCTCCCCGAGGGGGAGAGGGAGAGGATCAAGCGGCCTTGGTGCGGGGGCGGTTGTGGCCTTTGTCGTCCTTGGGGTGTTCGACGACCGCCAGCACTCGCGGCGCAATGAACCTCGCGGTGCGGACCACTCCTCCGGTGCGGGTCATCTCGCGGACCTCGACGGTCGTGCGAGAGCTGCGGACCTCCACCGTGCGTCCGGCCTTGGTCGCCTCCACGATGTACTCGCGGGCGGCACCCGATCCGGCGTCCACCAAAACCTCAACAAAATCGCCTTTTGCCATGCCCTTTTTATGCCCAAATCGACGGCGATTTAAGCGCAGGACGGGTCCTGTCAGAATCCCCTCCGTGGGCACGCCCGACCCGGTGCCGGATGCGCTCCTGCCGCTGGATCGTCAGAACATCTACCGCGAGCGTTACCGCACGATGCGGCCGGGATGGCAGACGAGCGGAAGCCAGCTCGAGGCGATGGTTCGCGGCTACGCAACGCCCGAGTCCAGCGTCCTCGACCTCGGATGCGGACGGGGCGGGGTGGTGGAGCTCATCTGGCGCGACGTGCGGCTGGCGGCCGGGCTCGACCCGGACACCCCGTCCCTCACCGGGCACCGGGCGCCGGGAATGCCGATCCTCCGCGGGGTCGGCGAACACCTTCCTTTCGCCGGCGGCTCCTTCGACCTGGTCGTGTGCGTGTGGGTGCTCGAACATCTGAAAGAGCCGCTGACCGTGTTCCGCGAGGTGGGGCGGGTGCTGCGGCCGGGCGGGCACTTCGTCTTTCTCACGCCGAACCTGCGCAACCCGCTGCTGGTGCTGAACCGGATCGGCAAGGCGCTCCCACTTGTGCAGGCGGGCCTCGTGTCCAGGTTTTATGGGCGCCGGGAGTCGGACACTTTTCCCGTGCAGTACCGGGCCAATACCGTCGGGGCGTTGCGCCGGCTGGCGGCGGCAAGCGGCCTCGAGGTCGCCGAGCTGCGGGTGGTGCCCGACCCGACCTACCTCGCGGTGAACGGGTTCATGTTCACGACGTCGGTGTTCGCCGAGCGGCTGATGCCCAAGGGTTGGGGCGTGCATTTGCTTGGAGACCTGGCCAAGCGCTGACCTAGTGCCCCAGCAGATACCCCATGCGGCGCGGCATGCGGGCCAATTGATCCACGAGTGGGTTTGGTCGCCGTCCTTGCTCTTCTGCTGTTTCTTTCGCGATCATCGCTCGCCGGACGACGGCTGCTCCCCATGAGCGGAACGGTTGTGGAGGAAACAGTCTTGGCGGCGGGTTGACCATGGGCAGTCGGGTCGCGTCGGTGTCGCGCCCCAGCACCAGATCGGCCAGGACCTGGCCCGCGAGGTGGGTGGGGGCCACGCCGTTGCCCGTGTAGCCGAGCGCGTAGAAGAGGTTGCCCGGTTCGAGGGCGCCGAACACCGGGAGGTGCGTGGGCGACACATCGATCGGGCCGCCCCACGCGTCTTCCAGGGGGACGTCGGCGAAGCTCGGGAACATGAGGCGAAAGCCCTGCGCCGCTTCGGTGACAGCGCGGGCGTCGTGGGTGAATGCGTCGTCGATCGTCGGCCTTGCGCGTCCGCCTCCGCCGCCAAAAGCGATGCGGCCGTCGCGCGTCGTCCTGAAGTAGCGCAGCGAGGTCCGGAAGTCGGAGATGAGCTCTCCGCCGGTCCAGCCGATGGCCGCGAGGCGTTCGGGCGCCGGCGCCGTCAACACGATGTAGGAGCTCCAGGCGACGAGCCTGCGCTGCAGCTGCGGCCAGCCGGTCGCCCAGGCGTTGAGCGCCAGCACCACGTTCTTCGCGCGGACGGCGCCGCGCGGCGTGCTCACCACGGCAGGCGGACCTGCCTCGACGCCTGTCACCGTGGTCCCTTCGTAGATCTTCACCCCGCGCTCGAGGACGACGCGCCGCAGGCCTCGCACCAGCATCCCTGGCTGCACCGACGCACCGTCGCGCATGAAGGCTCCGCCGCGAAATGCCGGCGAGGCGCAGCGGGCGCGGACCTCGGCCGCGGTCAGCTCGCGTATCTCGTCTGGCGCGCCGACCTCGCGCGCCAGCGCGACCATCTCCTCGCACAGCTTCTCGTGCGCGTTTGCGGTGATGGCGTACATGTAGCCGGCACGCTTGAACGATGCGCCGACTCCGTGGGTCCAGCAGAACTGGCCGATCGAGTTGATGCTCTCGGAGATGGCGCGGCACGATTTAACCGCGGCCTCCGCGCCGTAGAGCGTGACCAGGCCGTCCAGCTCGTCCCACCATCCACTTGCGAAGCCACCGTTGCGGCCGCTGGGCCCGCCGCCGCAGATGTCCTGCTCGAGCACGACGATGCCGAGATCGGGCTCGACCTCGCTGAGGAAGTAGGCGGTCCAGAGGCCGGTGAAGCCCCCGCCGACGATGACCACGTCGGCGTTGATGTCCTCGTTGAGCGGCGGGCATTCGGGGCCGGTCTCTTGGGCGAGGGCCTCGCGAAGCCACCAACTCCGCTGCGCGCCGGGCGTGAGGGCGTGGCCGGTCAGATTCAGGTCAGCGGCTGGAGCCGTCATGCCAACAAGAGTGAATATGTGAAGTTGTTGAGATTCGCCAGCGAATAGCCGACAATAACGCCCATGAGTTTTACCGAACTTCTGCAGATCATCGCCCTGATTGTCTTCGTAGTCGCCGCGATTGGCTTGAGTTACAAAAAGACGGACCTGATCGCCGCCGGTCTAGCCCTTTGGGTGCTCTCTGAGCTGGTAGCAAGAGGGCTCGGAAGCCTGAGCCTGGGACTCATCCTGTTGATTCTCGCTTTCATCGTCTTCGTACTGGGCGCCATTGGATGGGGTTACAAAAAGATCGGCCTGATTGCCGTCGGTCTGGCACTCTGGGCGGCTTCGGTGGTGATTCCCCAGTTCATCCACTGACGTGGCATATTCGGTAGCAGCACGGTCAAGAAGAACTACAACGGCGCGATGTCGAACCTGAAGACCAAGATGGAGGGCGGAGGCTGACCGTCTCGAGCTTGAGTTTCTCCATGCTGAGCCTGCTCGTCCCGCTTGCGATCCTCGGACTGATTGCTTGGGGCATCGTCGGTGTCACGCGACGGGGCGGCGACCCGTTCACGCTGGCCACCGCGACGGCGCTCTACGCGCGCGTGGTCCTGATCGCAGGCGTGCTGACGAGCCTCAGCGGACTGGGCATCGTCCTCAAGGCATGCTTTGGCTATATCAACCTGGCCTATTCGTATTTCCAGCCCATCGCGTATGCCGGCGCCTACCCGCCAGGCGTCCCGGTTGCTCCGCTGGTGGATCAATCGAACTTCTACCAGCAGCAGCGAAGCCAGGACCTCGTGCTCGGCATCACGCTGTTCGTGATCGGAGTGCTGGTCACGGGCGTGCACCTGTTTTTGGGGCGCGCTGTGGCTCGCATGCCCGGCGGTTCGGCGCCGTGGATCGTGCGTGGAACGCTGCTCGGCCTGACCGTGATGACCGCTGTGGCAGGGATACCGTCTGCGGCCATTGGCCTCTACGAGTTGCTCAGCTATTTCATCGTAGGCACGTCGCCGCAGAACCAGCAGCCGTGGGGCGAGTCGTTGGGGCTTGCGATCGCATTCTTGCCAGCATGGATCTACGCCATGACGCGCTTGGTCGACGATCTTCGGCGGCCCCACGTGGGCGCGACCATCGCTTAAACCTAGCGTGCGGCAGGCACTCTGGCGGTACCGCCGCCGCCGGTGAGGCGAGCCGCGATCACCACCGGGATGATCGTTACCAGGATCACGAACGAGACAACCACGTTCACCTCTGGCAGCAGGATTCCGTGGCGGATCTGGCCGAAGATCCAGATCGGAAGCGTGCTCTGGGCGCCGGCGGTGAACGTGGTCACGATCACCTCGTCGAACGAGAGCGCGAACGCCAGCATCGCGCCCGCCACGACGGCTGTGGAGATCAGCGGCAGCGTGACGTCTCGGAAGACCTGGAAGCCGTTCGCGCCGAGGTCCATCGCCGCTTCGATGAGCGAACCCTGCGTTCGGCGGAGTCGCGCCAGGACGTTGTTGTAAACGACCACCATGCAGAACGTCGCGTGGCCGACGATGATCGTCCAGATCGAGAGGGTCACGCCGCCGAAGCTGAAGAAGGCGTTCAGCGCGATGCCCGTGATGATGCCGGGGAGCGCGAGAGGCAATACGAATAGAAGGCTCACCGCGTCACGTCCGAAGAACGACGCTCGATTGATCGCGAAGGCCGCGCAGGAACCGAGGACCAGCGCGATGGCGGTCGCCGCGAGGCCGGCCTGTACCGAAAGCAGCAAGGCGGTTCGGACGTTCGGGTCGTTCCACGTCGCGCCGAACCATTTCGTGGTGAGGCCTGGGATGGGCCAGCTCTCGATGTTCGACGTGTTGAATGCGTAGAAGAAGATCAAGAGGATCGGGATGAACAGGAAAAGAAGAACGAGGGCCGCCCAGGCCCGCAGCGCCATCGCCGACCAGAACCCGACGCTCACAGCGCCTCGAAAGCGCCCAGGCGCTGGGCCGTCAACAGGTAGACGGCCATGATCACGACAGGAACCATGGCCAGGGCCGCGGCGAACGGGATGTTGTTCGCGATGCCGACGTTGGCGTAAACGACGTTGCCGATGAACTGCGAGCCGGCCCCGCCGACCAGGATCGGCGTGATGTAGTCGCCGAGCGTCAGCGAGAACGTGAAGATCGACCCCGCGACGACGCCAGGCAGGGCCAGCGGCAGAACGACGTCGAGTGTGGTGCGCCAGCGCCGTGCGCCGAGGTCCGCGGCCGCTTCGAGCAGCGAATCGGGGACTCGCTCGAGAGCGGCGTAGGTGGGGATGATCATGAACGGCAGCCAGATGTAGGAGAAGACGAGCCACATCGCGGTGTTCGTGTAGCCGATGTTCGCTGCGGGCAGGCCGATCGACTGAAGGCTCCAGTTCAAGACCCCGGTGTGGTTGAGGATGAGGATCCACGCGTACACCCGCGCCAGGTAGCTGGCCCAGAGCGGGAGCAGCACGGCGGCGAAGATGAGGCTCTGCGTGCGGCGCGACGCGACCTTTGCCATGTAGTAGGCGAGAGGGAAGGCGAGGACGATGTCCGTCACGGTCACGAGCGCGGCGAGCCCCGCGGTGCGGCCGATGATCGTCCGGTACGTCGGGTCGCTGAGGATGGTCTGGAAGTTGTTCGTGTTCCAGACCTGAACGATCTGCGTCGTGAAGGGATCGATCGACCAGAAAGCCGTGATGAGCAGCAGGACCAGCGACGCGAGATAGATCAGCACGAACCACGCCATCGGAGGCATGAGCAGGAGGAGCGGGCGCAGCCACGGGAAGCGCCACAGGATCGAGCGAAAAGGGACGGCCCCGCCCCCCTTGGGACGAGGCCGTCTTACCGCTTCAGCTGACATTTAGCCCTTGATCGTGGTCCAGGCCGAGACCCACTGGTCGTAGGGCACGCAGACCGTGGTGCCGTCCGGGCACTGCGCGATCGGCGTCTTCCAGAACTTGATCGAGTCGAAATACGCGGCCCCCTTGTCGGCGTGGTACTGCGCGCACGACCCCGCTTGGAGCGCCTCCATCTCGGCGCACGCCTTGATGTTGACCGGCGTCTCACCGAACGAAAGAGCCTGCATCGCCTGCACCTTCGGGGTGCTCACCCACTTGGTCCAGAGGTATGCGCAGTTGGGGTGGGTCGCCTTGGTGGCGAGCATCCAGGTGTCTGCCCACCCCGTGGCGCCCTCGCTCGGGATGGTTTCCTCGACGGGTGCTCCCGCCAGCTTGAGCTGAATGGTCTGGTAGGGCCAGGCGGCGCCAACGGTCACGTCGCCGTTCTGGAACAGCGAGATCTCGTCGGTCGCGAGCGCCCAGTACTTCTTGATCAGCGGCTGCTGCGCCTTCAACAGAGCGACCGCTGCGTCGAACTGCGGCTGCGTCAGCTCATATGGATCCGTGATCTTGAGGCTCGGCTTGGTCTTGCTCAGGTACAGCGCCGCGTCGGCGATCTGGATCGGGTTGTCAGGCACGGTGACCAACCCCTTGTTGGCCGGGTCGTAAATGACGCTCCAGCTCGTCGGCGGGTTGACGAACTTCTTGGTGTTGTAGAGCAGCGTGTTTGGACCCCACTGCAGCGAGATCCCGTAGTGGATTCCGGCGATGGTGTTGTATGGGGGAGCCTGGAAGTAAGGCTGGAAGTTGGTCCAGTCCGGGATCAACGCGGTGTTCATGGGCTTGACGTCGCCGCTGTAGATGAGGCGGAGGTCCGCGTCGCCGGAGGCCGAGACCATGTCCCAGTTGCCACCGCCGCCGTCCTTCATGAGGCTCACCATCTCGTCGGATGAGCCGGCGGGATGCTGGTTGACCTTGCAGCCCGTCGCCGCGGTGAAGGGATCGACCCACGACTTGTCCGCGTAGCCGTCCCACAAGACGAGGTTCAGCTGGCCTTCACCAGCCCCGATCGAAGTCGGCGGCGCGATCTTTGCCGTCGGCGGCACCTGCAGGGTCGGCCCGCTGGGCGCGGCGGTGGACCCGCACGCCGTCGCAGTGAGCACGATCGCCGCGGCCGAACATCCGAGCCGGATCCAGCCAGCCTGTCTAACACCCATCTTCCTTATTTCTCCTTCGTCTCGAGTACGTACGTGTGATCTGCCGTCCAGGCCAGCCTTACCCGCCGGCCCTGTAAGCTCGCCGCGTCGACCGCAGCGTCCATATTCTGGCGCACCGCGACCAGGTGCTCGCCTCGGTCGAGGCGCACGACGTAGCGCGTGGACATGCCCACGTACACAACCTCCTCTACCGTGCCGGGTTCCACCTGCATGCCTGGCCTTGGCGCCTCGTCCTCGTTGAGCATGCGGATCTTCTCCGGACGGACCACGAACCGCACGCCATCCCGAAGCAGCACGTTCGAGATGCCGATGAAGCCGGCGACGAACTCGGAGGCGGGCTTTTCGTAGACCTCGACCGGACTCCCGATCTGCTCGATGAGCCCGTTGGACATGACCGCGACACGGTCGCTCATGGTCAGGGCCTCCTCCTGGTCGTGGGTCACATAGACAAAGGTGATGCCAACCTCCTTCTGGATCTGCTTCAGCTCGATCTGCATCTCCTGTCTCAGCTTCAGGTCGAGGGCGCCGAGGGGCTCGTCGAGGAGCAGCACCTCCGGCTCGTTGATGACCGCGCGGGCGAGGGCCACGCGCTGCCGCTGGCCGCCCGACAGCTGGTTGGGGCGCCGCTTGTCCAATCCTTCCAGCCTCACCATGCGCAGAGCGCGGTCGACGCGCTTCTGGCGCTCGGCGCCTGCGATGTGCTTGATCCGCAGGCCGTACCCGATGTTCTGGGCGACGCTCATGTGCGGGAAGAGCGCGTAGTCCTGGAACACGGTGTTGGTGTCCCGTAGGTGCGGCGGCAGGGACGTGACATCGCGGCCGCCCAGCTCGATGCGGCCCGCGTCGGGACGCTCGAAGCCGGCGATCATCCGCAGCAGCGTCGTCTTGCCGGAGCCCGAAGGTCCGAGGAGCGTGAAGAACTCGCCTTCCTCGATGACGAGGTCGACGCCCGCGACCGCGACTACGCTGCCGTAGTTCTTACGGATCCCTTGCAGCCGGAGCGCGGGAGGCTTGGGTTTGTCGCTCAGTCGAGGGACGCCATGACGTGCTTGATCTGCGTGTACTCCTCGAGTGAGTAGATCGACATGTCCTTGCCGTACCCACTCTGCTTGTAGCCGCCGTGCGGCATCTCGTTGACGAGCGGGATGTGCGTGTTGATCCAGACCGTTCCGAACTGCAGCCGGCGCGCCATCCGCAACGCGCGACCGACGTCGCGTGTCCAGACCGATGCGGCGAGGCCGTAATCGACGCTGTTCGCCCACTTGAGCGCCTGCTCTTCGTCGCTGAACTGCTGCACCGTGACGACCGGACCGAACACCTCTTTCATCACGATCTCGTCCTGAGGCCCGTGTGGTACGACGACGGTCGGCGAGTACCAGGAGCCGGCCTTCTTGATCCGCGCGCCCCCGGTGAGCACTTCCGCTCCGGCCTTGCGCGCGCGATCGACGAAGCCGGACACGCGAACCGCCTGCTCCTCTGAGACGAGCGGGCCCATCTCGGTGTCATCCGCAAGCGGGTCTCCGACCTTGAGCGAGCTGACCGCGGGGACGAGATCGGCCAGGAGCTTGTCGTGGATTTTCGGTCCGGTGATGATGCGTGTGGCGGCCGTGCAGTCCTGGCCGGCATTGAAGAAGCCGCCGATCTTGATCCACTCCACGACCTTCTCGAGGTCGGCGTCGTCGAAGACGATCACGGGGGCTTTTCCGCCCAGCTCGAGGTGGACGCGCTTGAGCGTCGAGGCCGCCGAGCGCGCGATCTCTTTGCCGGTGGCAACGTCCCCGGTCAGCGAGACCATCGCGACTCCCGGATGGCGGACCAACCCGGCCCCCACCGGCTCGCCATCGCCGGTGATCACGTTCAAGACGCCTGGGGGCAGGATGTCCGCTGCCAGCTCGGCGAGTCGCAGGGCGGTGAGCGGTGTCCACTCCGACGGCTTCAGCACGACAGCGTTGCCCGCCGCCAACGCGGGACCGAGCTTCCACGCGGCCATCATCAGCGGGTAGTTCCAGGGGGCGATCGAGCCGACGACGCCGAGGGATTCGCGCCGGATGAAGCTCGTGAAGCCCGCCATGTACTCGCCGGCCGCCCGGCCTTCGAGCGCGCGAGCCGCGCCCGCGAAGAAGCGGAAGCAGTCGGCGATCGGTGGGATCTCCTCGGACTTCGTCGCGGCCAGTGGCTTGCCGACGTTCTCGGACTCGATCCGCGCGAGCTCGTCTCCGTGCTCCTCGATAGCGGTCGCGAGCTTGAGCAGTCGTTCGCTGCGATCGCGCGGAGTGCTGTCGAACCACACGTCGTCGTAGGCCTTGCGCGCGGCGGCGACGGCGCGGTCGACGTCTTGCTCCGTTCCCTTGGGCACGTGCGCGATGACCTTGCCGGTCGCCGGGTTGATGATCTCCTGCGTCTCGCCGCCGGTGCCGGGCGTCCACTCGCCCCCGATGAACATCTCGTGGCGCTTCAAGGTCGTGCTCACGTTCCCCTCCCTACTTGTGTGTTGACCTGATCTCGGCGGCGACCTCGCTTAGCGCAGCGCCCAGGATGTCGAGCCCTTCGTGAAGCTGCTCGTCGGGGATGGTCAGCGGCATCAGCGTCCTGATGACGTTGTGGTGCGTCCCGGCGCGAAGCAGGATGAGGCCCTTCTCTCGCGCGACGGCGAGGACTCGCGCCGTCTCCTTGTCGGCGGGTTCTTTCGTTGCGCGGTCGCGCACCAGCTCCATTCCCGCCATCGCTCCTACCACGCGGACATCGCCCACGATGTCGTGCTCGGCTTTCCAGCTCTGCATGCGCTCCTCGATGACTGAACCGATCCGCACGGCGCGTTCGGGCAGCTTCTCGTCCCGCATCACGTCCATCACGGCCACGCCCGCGGCGCAGGCGACGGGGTTACCGCCGTAGGTGCCGCCGAGACCGCCGGGGTCCGGGGCGTCCATCACCTCGGCGCGCCCGACGACGCCGGAGAGCGGGAAGCCGGCGGCCAGGCTTTTGGCGACCGTGACGAGGTCGGGCTGCACGCCCGAGTGCTCGATGGCGAAGAACTTGCCGGTGCGTCCGAAGCCGCTCTGGATCTCGTCGGCGATCAGCAGGATGCCGTGGCGCGAGGTGAGCTCGCGGAGCCGGCGCAGGAAGTCGGGCGGCGCCGGGACGAAGCCGCCCTCGCCCAGCACGGGCTCGATGATCACGGCGGCGACGCGCGAGGGCGAGACCTCGGATTCGAACAGGCTCTCGAGCGAAGCGATGGCCCGATCCGTGTTCCAGCCGCGGTACTCGTAGGGGAACGGGGACTGGTAGATCTCGGTCGCGTACGGCCCGAAGTTCTGCTTGTAGGGGCTGACGGAGCCGGTGAGGCTGAGGGTGAGCAGCGTCCGCCCGTGGAAGCTGCCGCGGAAGCTGATCACGGCGGGGCGGCCGGTGAAGGACCGGGCGATCTTGACCGCGTTCTCGACTGCCTCGGCGCCAGTGCTGAAGAAGATCGCCTTCTTCGCGCCCTCAAGCGGTGCGACCTCGCACAGGCGCTCGGCCAGGCGCAGGTACGACTCGTACATCACGACCTGGAAGGACGTATGGGTGACGCGCTCGAGCTGGGCCCGGACGGCCTCCATTACGTGCGGGTGTCCGTGGCCGACGTTCATCACGCCGATGCCGCCTACAAAGTCGACGAACCGGCGCCCGTTGACGTCCCAGAGCTCAGAGCCCTTGGCCCGGTCGGCGACCAGCGGGTGGGCGGTGCTGATTCCTCGGGGGACGTACCTCGCCCGGAGTTCGGTCAGCTCCGCATCGAGGGACTGCTTCTCGACCTTCATCTGGGCCATTCAAGCAGATACGATCCGCGAGGTGGAGGGGGTCGACGCTGCCGTCGAGCGGCTGTGGCCGGGCCGGCGGGCGAACGTGACCGTGCTGGGCGGGGGCATCACCAACCACAACTTCAAAGTCGAGGTCGACGGGGCCGCCTACGTGCTGCGGATGGGCGGCGCCAAGACGGGCCTCCTGGGCATCGACCGGGCGGTCGAGCACGCGGCGAGCCTGCGGGCGGAGGAGATCGGGATCGGGCCGCCGGTGGCCGATTTCGTGGCGTCTGAGGGCTGGCTGGTGACCCGCTTCATCGACGGCCGGCCGATCGCCGTCGAGGAGATGCGCAGCCCGTCCACATTGCCGCGCGTGGCAGAGGCGCTGCGGCGCCTGCACTCGGCGCGGGCGATCCCGGGCCGGTTCGATTCATTCGCGGTGGTGGACACCTATCGATCCGAGGCCGAGGCGAATGGCGTCCAGATCCCTGGAGAGTTTGCGCGCGCGCGCGAGGTGGCCGAGCGAATCCGGGCTGCGCGAGGCCCGCAGCCGCTGGTGCCTTGCCACAACGACCTGCTCAACGCGAACTTCCTCGACGACGGGGGGATCCGGATCGTCGACTGGGAGTACGCGGGGATGGGCGATCGGTTCTTCGACCTCGCGAACTTTTCGGTGAACCACGAGTTCGGGTTGGAGGATGACGGGCGGCTGGTCGCTGCTTACTTTGGTGTCGAGCGCGCTTCTGATCTCGCGTCGGTGAGGCTGATGCGGTTCATGTCGGACTTTCGGGAGGCGATGTGGGGCGTGCTGCAGAGCGGGATCTCGCAGCTGGACTTCGACTTCAACGGATATGCCGCGAAGCACTTCGACCGGATGGAGCGAACTGCGGCGGACCCCGCTTTCGGCCGCTACCTGAGCAGGGCGTAGTACGGGAAATCTCTTAGAGGTCCACCCAAGCACCTAAACGAGTGCGGCGTCCCGAATGCTCAAAGCCACGCCGACATTACTCGCCATGCCGTTGGCGGACTAGCATTCCGGCGATGGGGCTTCGGGACAGGATGCTTGCCGGGTTTGCTTCTCAGCTTGGCAAACCGAGCGGGCTGCGCGGGCTGGTCGTCGGGACGATGCTCAACCGCACCAACCGCGGAATGATCGCGGATGCGGTGGATGCGCTCGAGCTCAAGCCAGGCGCGACCGCGGCCGACCTTGGGTTCGGCGGCGGAGTGGGGCTCGCGATGCTGCTCCAGCGGGTGGGGCCGCAGGGCCGCGTGCTTGGCGTTGACCTCTCGCCGACGATGGTGAGGCGCGTCTCGGGGCAGTTCGGCCGCGAGATCGCTGCGGGTCGCATGCGGCTCCATCTGGGGTCGCTCACCAAGTTGCCGCTGGAGGATGGTTCCGTCCAAGGCGCCATCACCGTCAACACGATCTACTTCATTGCCGAGCTGGATTCCGTGTTCTCAGAGCTGGCTCGCGTCATCACAAACGACGGACGCGTGGTCGTGGGCATCGGTGACCCCGAGAACATGGCCCACATGCCGATGACTGCCCACGGCTACAGGCTGCGCCCGGTGGATGACGTGGTCGCAGCGGCGAAGTCCGCCGGCCTGTCCCTTCAAGACCACCGACGGGCGGGTGAGGGCGACGCAGCCGCGCACTTGCTCCTCTTCGCGCACGCGTCCTCTTAGTGCCTGTCGGGCTCGCCGTTCCGATTCTTTCCGCAGCAGCGGTCTTCACGGCGTTGCTCTACCTATGGGGGGCAAGGAGACTCCGTAGGCGTTAGTAGTACTCCGAACCGCCCCCACCCTAACCCTACCCCGCTATCGCGGGAGAGGGGGAGATCTAGTTTCGCAGCACTTCCAGCACTTCTTCGCCGTATTTGCGCAGCTTCGAATCTCCCACGCCGGACACACGCAGGAGGTCGGAGAGATTTGTGGGCTGTGCAATGGCGATCGCGGCGAGGGTTGAATCATGGAAAACGACGTATGCGGGCACGCCCGCTGCTCGGGCAGTTTCTGAGCGCCACCGCCGGAGGCGGTCCATGGTCTGGACTGGGGCATCGACTCCGTTCGCAGTCCGATTCTTCGGGCTTGCAGTCTCCGTTGGTAGCGTCAAGAGCGGCGGAGTCCCCTTCGTTATCGCCTCGCGGCCTGCCGGCGTTATCTCGACCACCGGGTACTCACCTGAGCTCTGTCTCGCGAGCCCGGCTCCCACGAGTTCCGCCAGCAGCTGTCTGACGCGCTCGTCCTTCCATTTGTTCAACGCTCCATGGAAGGGCAGCTCTTGCACCCATGCCTGAGCGGTTGACCATTTCGTTCGGCGGCCTCCGAGCACAGCTGCCACGTTGGCCAGTCCCACGCGGCCGCTGAATCGCGCGATCGCCGCCAGGCCGGCTTTGACCGCTTCGACCGGCACCGCTTCCTCAGGAGGTCGCTCCGCCAGGCAGTTGTCGCAGGCGTTGCAGCGCCGCGCCACGCCCTGCTCGCCGAAGTAGTCCGCGATGCGTGCGTGCCGGCACTCGCGCATTTCGGCGTAGGCCATCATCTGCGCCAACCGCGCGTACGCGTGGTCCTTCAGCGGGGATCCGTCCTCGAGGCCGGACTGCTCGATGAAGAAGGCCTGGAGGTCGCGGTCGGCCGGGCTGTAGAGGAGCGTGCACTCCGCCTGCTGACCGTCGCGACCAGCGCGGCCGGCCTCCTGGTAGTACGCCTCGAGGCTGCCGGGCAGGTCGTAGTGGATAACGCGCCGGATGCCGGCGATGTCCACGCCCATTCCAAATGCCGACGTGGCGACGACGACTTTGGTGCGGCCTTCCGTGAAGTCTTCTTGAATGCGGCGGCGCAATAACGCCTCCTGGCGGCCGTGGTAGCAAGGCACCCCCAGGTCGGCGGCCACCTCCTCGGCGGCTCTGACGGTGCCGACGTAGATGAGAGCCTGCTGCGCCGAGCCCGGTAGAAGGTGGTGCAGCTGCTCGCGCTTGGCGCGATCGCCCCTGCAGCGAATCACCGAAAGGGTCAGCGTCGGCCGGTGGAAACCTGTGACCGAGATGAATGGATCCTTCAGGTTGAGCGAGGTGGCGATATCTGCCCGCACCTGGGGCGTCGCCGTCGCGGTGAACCCTGCCACCGGTGGCCGGCCGCAAGCCACGATCGCCGCGGCCAGGAGGCGGTAGTCGGGCCGGAAGTCGTGGCCCCAGGTGGAGATGCAGTGCGCCTCGTCGACCACCACGCGGCGCACATGCAGCTCGGCGAGCCTTTCCATGAACCCTGGGCGCCCAAGACGCTCGGGCGCCAGGAACAGCAACCGGTATTCGCCTTCTATTGCTTTGCGGAGCCGGTCCACTTGCTCCGAGCGCTCCACTGACGAGTTGATGAAGGTCGCGGCGACGCCGCGCCCGGTGAGCCGGTCGACCTGGTCCTTCATCAGTGCGATGAGCGGCGAGACGACCATCGTCAGGCCGCCCTCGACGACCGCCGGCACCCAGTAGCTGATGCTCTTTCCGGACCCGGTGGGCGCCACCGAGAGCACGTCGCGTCCCGCAAGCATCGCCTCCACGACCTCCGCTTGACCTTGACGAAATTCGTCGAGCCCGAAGACCTCGCGAAGCACGCCCTCTGCGCTGGAACTCACCCTCGGGATTCTGACTGAATACCGAAACCGGGCCAGCCCTCTTTACATCGACGCGGGATCGGAAAGGAGATCGTGGAGCACGATCGCCGGATCGTTCAGGAACTCTCTGGTGATGCGCACGTGATCCAGGTCGTCCCAGGACGCTTGCGTAGGGCCGGCTTCTGCAAGCACGTAGATCAGCGCGCCTGGAAAGCTCATCACGATCGGCGAATGCGTGGCGACGATGAACTGGGAGCCTTCATTCGCGAGCTGAGGGGGATCTAGGCCCGCACCCTTGCTCCGGAGGGGTCGTAGAGCGGTTCTTTGGCGATTTGGCCTGCGACCCAGGTGCCGAAGATCTCCACCTCGACCGGGGTGCCGACCGCGGCGGTCGACGGCACGTATGCGTACGCGATCGACTTCTCAACGGTGTAGCCGTAGCCCCCGCTTGTCACTCGCCCTACCACCTCGCCTCCGATTCGCACCGGTTCTGAGCCCAGGGCGACTGATCGCGGATCGCTCAGGACCAGGCACGCCAGCTTTGTCGGCGCCGGAGTCTCGCGCTTCTTCAACAGCGCCGAACGTCCGATGAAGTCGCCCTTGTCGAGCTTGACGCAGAAGCCAAGGCCGCTCTGGAATGGGTCCGACTCGGGGCCGATATCGCTGCCCCACACTCGGTAGCCCTTTTCCAGCCGCAGCGAGTCCACCGCTTTGTAACCCGCCGCGACCAGGCCTTTGTCGTGACCCGCGTCCCAGATCGTGTCCCAGAGCCGCATGCCGAACTCCGCCGGGCAGTACAGCTCCCAGCCCAGCTCGCCCACGTACGTGACGCGGAGCGCGAGGCACGGCACCGAGCCGACCGCCAGCTGCTGCGCGGTCATGAACGGGAAGGCTTCGTTGGCGATGTTGGTTTGCGTCAGCGGCTGGAGGAGGGCGCGGGCGGCGGGTCCCCACAGCCCGATGCACGCGTACGCCGAGGTGACGTCCTCGATGTGCACCGATCCGTTCTCCGGCGCGTGGTCTCGGATCCAGAACAGGTCGTGCTGGCCGAACGCGGTGCCGGTGATGACGCGAAAGCGATCCTCCGCCAGCCGCGTCACCGTGAAGTCGCACTCGATTCCGCCGCCGTCGTTGAGCATCTGGGTGTACGTGAGCGCGCCGACCGCGCGCGCCACCCGATTGTCGGTGAGCGTTTCCAGGAACGAGGCCGCGCCGGGCCCGCTCACCTCGATCTTCGCGAACGACGTGAAGTCGAAGATGGCCGCCGATGTGCGGCACGCGGAGTGCTCGGCGCCGATCGCCGGCGACCACAGTCGGCCGGCCCATCCGCGCGGGCGCTGTGACTCGTCTCCGTGCGCGCTATTCGGCTCGAACCAGTTGGCGCGTTCCCAGCCCGACTTCTCGCCGAACGCGGCGCCGAGCTGTGAGAGGCGCGAATAGATGGGCGAGAGGCGGAGAGGGCGGCCGGCGGTGCGCTCGTGGCCGGGATACTTGACGTCGTAATAGGTCGAATAGACCTCAACGGTGCGGGCGAGCGTGTACTCGCGGCTGATGTAGTGGCGGCCGAACCGCCGCGAGTCCATCTCCCACGCGTCGAGCCCCGGGCGGCCGTCCACGATCCACTCCGCGATGAGCCGTCCCATCCCGCCTGCGCCCGCCAGGCCGTGCGCGCAGAAGCCGGCGGCGACCCAGAAGCCGCGCACCTCGGACGGGCCGAGGATGAACTCGTTGTCAGGCGTGAACGCCTCCGGGCCGTTGACGAGCCGCACGACCTGTGCGTCTTTGATGGAAGGAGTGCGGACGATCGCGTTCGTCATCAACGGCTCGAAGCGATCCCAGTCCGGCTCCAGGAGGCGGCCGTTGAAGTCGGCGGGGATGCCGTCGAGGCTCCAGGGCGCGGGGTCGCGCTCGTAGCCGCCCATGATCAGGCCACCCGACTCGGGCCGGTAGTAGACGAGCAGCGACGGATCGCGCATGGTCGGCATGTCGAGGGGCAGGCCGGACGGTTTGGTGATCAGGTACTCGTGGGCCATCGGGATCAGCGGGACGTTGACTCCGGCCAGGCGGCCGATCTCGGGAGCGAACATGCCGCCTGCATTGACGACGAGCTCGGTCTCGATCGCGCCCTTGTCGGTGATGACGCGGCGCACCCGACCGTCGCGGATCTCGATGCCGGTGACACGCGTGTCCTCGCAGACCTCCGCGCCGCGGCGGCGCGCCCCTTCGACCATGGCAAAGGTGAGCTGGCTCGGGTCGATGTATCCGTCGGTGGGGAGGAAGGCCGCGCCCAGCACGCCGTCGGTCGACATGGGTGGGAACATGCGCTGCGCCTCCTGCGCCGACACCAGCTCCAGCGGCAGGCCGAACGTCTTCGCCCACCCGGCCTGTCGCGACAGCTCCTCCATGCGTTCCTGGCTCGAGGCCAGGCGCAGCGAGCCGACCTCGTGCCAGCCGGTCTCGAGCCCGACCTCGTCCCCGAGCGTCCGGTAGAGCTCGACCGAGTTCATCATCATCTGGGTCAGGCTGAGCGAGCCGCGCAGCTGGCCGACCAGCCCCGCGGAGTGGAACGTCGAGCCGCTGGTGACCCGAGATCGCTCGACCAGGACCGTGTCGGTCCAGCCGAGGCGGGTCAGCCAGTAGAGGATGGCGGCTCCGCCGACCCCTCCGCCGATCACGACGGCGCGCGCAGTTGACCTCATCGTGCTTCCACGTCCCCCACCCTAGCCCTCCCCCGCTTGCGCGGGGGAGGGGAGACGGGTTTCTATGCGGTGGTTTGGGCCGCCTGGATGGCCGGCGTCTCCGGCGCGTTGCGCTGGGCGACCACGTAGTAGATCAGCCCGACCAGAAGGATCACGCCAAGCGTGAACTCGTAGATGGGGATTCCGCCGATTGCTCCGCCGATGCTGACGTTCGGCAGCGCGCTCAGCGGCGGGTTCTGTCCGCCGATGCTGGCGTTACGCGGCCACAGGAAGTTGATCTCCATGGCGATGCCCCAGACGAGGGCGAGGATGTTGACGATCGTGCCCCAGCTGCCGAGCTTGAAGGGCGTCGACTCTTTGGGCCAGCCGCGGAACCGAGCGATGAGGATGGCGATGTTGCCCAGGATGTACGAGAGGTAGATCATCCCGGTCGCGCCGATGGCGATGGTCCCGGCGCCGGCGTAGTAGATGAGCGGGAGGGCGGCCAGAACACCGATCACGATGCAGGTGCCGACTGGCGTGTGCAGGGTGTGGTGCACGTTGTTGTAGACGCGGGCCAGCGGGAGCTTTCCGTCGCGCCCCATACCGAACGCAAGGCGGATGGTCGAGGTCTGGATCGCGAGGCAGCACACGTAGATCGCCGCGAACACGACGAAGAGGTAGAGGTTGGCTGCCCAGCCGGGGAAGTTCGATTCGATGATGGTCACGAGCGGGAACGGAATCTTGCCGGCGCCGATGTCGGAAACGAACTTGCCCATGTCGCCCGGCACCGCGATGACGGCGGCAAACAGGAAGATCGCGCCGATGATGGCGGCGCCGATGATCGAAGCGATGACGGCTTGAGGGGCTGACTTTCGAGGGTTTTTCGTTTCCTCGGCGAGGGTGCTCGCCGTGTCAAAGCCATAGATGACGAACAGCGACATGAACATGGCCGCGAGGAAGACGCCCGGAGCGTTGCTGGAGCCGAGATAGCTGGTGTCGACGAAGACCGACACCGACTGGCGGTGATAGAAGAGGATCAGTACCAGCGCGAAAACGACCATGCCGAGGATCTCGAAGACAACGCCTGTGTTGTTGACGAACGCCACGATCCTCACGCCGAAGATGCTCAAGAGGGTCGTGCTCAAGAGGACGATGGCGGCGACGTTGCGCTCGGTGTCGAGGTCGGTCCCGATGCTCATGCCCATGTTGTTGAGGAGCGGGATGAGCACGAGGGGGACAGTGGCCACTACCGCAGCGACCGTGAGCACCCCGGCAAACAAATAGATCCAGCCGGTGAACCAGGCATAGGTTCGGTTGGACAGGTACTTGGTCCACTGGTAGACCGATCCCGCGACCGGGAAGTGCGAGCTGACCTCCGCGAAGTTGAGGCCGACGAGCAACTGGCCGACGACGACGATGGGCCAGCTCCAGAAAAATGCTGGGCCGGCCAGGCCGATGCCCAGGATGAAAAGGGTGAAGATGCCGGTCGACGGCGAGATGTAGGAGAAGGCGACCGCGAAGCTGGAGTAGACCCCCAGCACCCGCCTCAGCTCCTGCTGGTACCCGAACCTCGCGAGGTCTTGAACGTCAGCGTGCTGCGCATGGTCCTCCAAGTGCTACCCCTCCCACGGCTTGCGCCGCCCGAAACGTTTGTTACAGAAGTTGGGGCGAACCTATCACTTGGTGTTCTCTGCGTCAACGGCGGCGTGGTGGGGGAGAGGGGCCGTCGTGCTTCCGTGCCCCCCTCCCCGACCCTCCCCCGCCGGTGCGGGCGAGGGGGTCTGCTTACATCTGGACGATGGGGCGGACTTCCATCGCACCGGCATGCGCGGCCGGGCATTTGGCTGCGTAGGCGACGGCTTCGTCCATGTCTTTGGCTTCGATCACGTAGAAGCCGACCAGCTGGTCGCCCGTCTTCACGAACGGTCCTGAGGTGATCTCGCTGTGGCCGTTGCGCACGCGCACGGTCTGCGAGGTCTTCGACGGCTGCACCGGGTCGCCGGCCTTGAACATCCCCTTGCCGTCGATCTCGGCGAAGTAGGTGTTGAAGGCGTCGTTCTGAGCGGTGAACGCCGCGCTGCCCGGGGCGGGCATCTTCGACTCGTCGACATAGAGAAGGTAGAGGTACTTCACGTTCGACTCCTTTCGGCCGCCTGTGGCGGCGTTAGACGGGTTTGGCCTGGGCCAGGACTTGCTCTTTGGTTACACCCTGCATGTGGTGAACCTCGCTGGCGTGCTGCTGCACGCCTTTCACGAGCTCGTCCTCGTCGTCGGTCTCGAGCTTCCAACCGCACTCACATTCGACTCGCTTCTTCATCTCGTCTCCTTAGCTAATCCCCACGAACTCAGAGGCTGCGCCGTGAGTTCGCGGGGACCCCACCAGTTGCCGGGCCGGCAGGTAGCATCTTCGCCGGCGGGGTTTGGGGAAAGTTTGGAACGCGCTGTACTGCGCATCTACGTTACTGGCACAGTCCAGGTCGAGCTCGGCCAGCGGCTGCTGAGCGAGTCGCAGCTGGGCGGACCGCAGGGCCGCTTCGTGCTCACCTACCTGGTCACCGAGCGCGAGCGGGCGGTCACGCAAGGCGAGCTTGCCGAGGCTTTGTGGTCGGAAACGCTTCCTCCGTCCTGGACGCTCGCGCTCAGCGCGATCGTCAGCCGGTTGCGGTCGCGCCTGGCCGGCGTTGGGCTGCCGCGCAACCGGATCATCGGCAACGCGTTCGGGTGCTACCAGTTCACCCCGCCGGGCGATGTGTGGGTGGATGTCGAGGCCGCGCTTTCCGCTGTCGATGCAGCCGAAGGCGCGATCGGTGCGGGCGACCCGTTCGCGGCCTACGGACCGTCGCTCATCGCGGTCACCGTGCTGCGCCGTCCATTTCTGACCGGACAGGACGGTGAGTGGGTGGAAGGGCGCCGATCTGTCCTTGCATCCAACCTCGTGAGGGCGCTCGACTGCAGGGTCGAGGCGCTCGTGGCAAACAATGAGGGCGAGCTGGCGCTGACCCACGCTCGCGAGGTGGTTCGGCTCGAGCCGTACCGTGAGTCCGCGTACCGCCGGCTGATGCGCATGCTCGCTGCCAGGGGTGAGCGGGCAGAGGCGGTTCGCCTTTACCAGGACTTCGGGCGGCTTCTTAAGAAGGAGCTTGGAGTAGCGCCGTCGGACGAGACGGAAGCGCTCTACCGGGAGATCGCGGGGTAGATCAGGAGGGTTCTTCTACGCTCACGACCAGGCGCCAGGCGTTGCGCAGGGCGATGGCGAAAAGGAACAGGAATGCGCCGCCGACCGTCCCCAGCGAGGGTGAGCTGCCCCCCACCAGGCCGACCGCACCGAAGGCGAGGTCGGCGTAGGCGATGAAAGGGAGGACGAGCAGCCAGAAGCTCTGGGCTATGCGGTGGCGGCGTCCTTTCTCGCCCAACCGCATCACGGGCCACCAGATCCGGATGCTCCTGTAGATCGCGAACACGACGATGGCCAGGATCACGTCGCCTCGGACCGCGAGCGCGATGCCGGGCATGATGAGAAAAAGCGACAGCGCGAAGTTGACCGCGAGAACTGTCAGCGTGACCTGAGCCAGTGCGCCCCACCTGCTTGCCGGGTCTTTGAAAACGCCCAGGTGCAGCTGAGTGGCGACGAACAGGAGGCCGACCAGCGTGGCCGCGCTGCCGGCGCTCGTGGCGAAGAAGAGGTTCCAATCGCCCATCGTGCTTTGTCTTTCCCTCTCCCCGACCCTCCCCCCTGAACGGGGGAGGGAGGTCTGCTCCCTAGCCCTTGACCAGCTGGGGGCTTATCAGCGAGCGGCTGGCGGATCCCAGCCACGCTCCCGTTGCGCCCAGCAGCAGGCCGACCACCAGGGTCAGGATGACCGGGATCGCGCCCTGGTGGCCGAAGCCCATGATCGCCGCCAGGCTCTCGGCGGACGCGCCGGCGCCGTACCGGAGCTGCACTGCCACGAGCGGCAGCGCCCAAGCGAGAAGGCCGACGATCGCCCCGGCCGGGACGGCAACACGAGCTCGGGGCTCGACGAAGCCGATCGCGAGACCGGCGACGAATGGCGCCCACCAGGCGCCGGCCAGCACGCCGGCCACCGAGACGATGAGGGCCAGGATGACCGCAGCCAGCACTCTCACGGCTGAAGTCTCCACGAGATCGCGCCGCCGGACTTCGCGGCCTGGTCGGCGGTCAGCATCGCCGCGTACTTTCCGTCGAACCAGGCGTTGACGCGGTCGTCGTACCAGGCCGACGCTGGATTCTCGCTCTGCCCGCCGGGGTAGATGGCCTGGAAGGTGCCCTTGCCCCAGTCGACGACCATCCGCCAGCTCGGCCCGTTGCTCGACGGGAAGTCCGGCGCGGCGAGTGGCGTGTTGGCGTCGCCGCGGTCGGGGCGCGGGCCGTAGTCGAGGCCTTTGACCTGGGCGAGGTTTTCGATCACGCGCTGGTGGACCTTGCCCCACGTCCAGGTGCTCGGGTCGGCGCCGAGCTGCCTGGTCAGCTGGGTGACGGTGGACGCGAACGCGAGCCGCATCACGTCGGTCGCGGTGTTGGATGAGCCGCCGAACTTGAAGACGGCGTTGTTCTGGTCGCCCAGGGTCCAGGCTTCTAGGTCCTGGCCCAGGGCGTCGTTCACGTCCGACCGCGCGACCGTGACGTCACGTGCTTTCCAGTACGGATCGAACGTCGCCGAAAGGTATGACTGCCAGAAGGTCCACCAGATCGTGGCCGCCGGCGAGTTGACCTCCATCCGGTAATCCCAGCTCGAGAGCAGGTCTTTCGACGGCGAGGCCGGGATTGCCTGCAGGAGGATCGGCACGATCTCAGATGCGAGGTAGTCGCGGGTGTCCGTCTGCAGCGCCATCATGTCGGCCGCGCTGAGCGTGGTCGCCTGGCTCAGCACGCGGTGGATCTCGTTGGCGCGATAGCCCGGGTCGAAGAAGTTGGACGCGGTGCCGATGTAGTAGGGGTAATCCGGGGTCACCTGCCGCTGGTTGGCGGACCAGATGATCCCGTCCGGCGGGTTGTATTTCTGCGGGATCAGGTCGTACGGGATGGTGCCGGTGACGTCGTACTCTCCGGTGCCCGGCATCGGCAGCCACGGCTGGCCGGCGGCGAACTGCGGATAGTAGCCCGCCGAGATCAGGCCGATGTTCCCCTGGTCGTCCGCGTACACGAAGTTGTGCGTCGGCGAGTACCAGCCGCTGAGCGCGTCACGAAACTGCTGGTAGTTGCTCGCCTGGTCGATGCCCAGCAGCACGTCCAGGTCCTGCGACGGGATGTTGCCCGCCCACCAGACCGAGGTCGTCTGGCCGCGTTCTGTGATGACCGGTCCGTGCACGCTCAGCTTCACGGTGAGGTGGTCGGTGGGGCCGCCGAGCACCGGGATGTCGTAGCTGACGGTGTTGTACTTCTGCCAGGCGTTCTTCCAGAAGTACTGGCCCGGGTGGGTCGCGTCCTCGTGCTCCAGGTAGAAGAACGTCTGCTGGTTCTGCGCGTCGGTGAGGCTCCAGGAGATGTGCTGGTTGTGGCCGATGAGGACCACAGGCGTGCCGGGGATGCTGACGCCGCTCACGTGATAGCTCGGCGAATCCAGGGTGAGCTGGTACCAGATCGCGGGCAGGGTCAGGTGAAGGTGCGGATCGCCGGCCATGAGGGATCCGCCGCTCGTGCTGCGGAATCCCGCGACCGCCCAGTTGTTGCTGTCGCCTCCGCTGGCGACCAGCCCCGCGGGCAGCGAGGCCAGGCGCTGGTACGCATCGGCGGCGGCGACCGCCTCCGAGTCCGTGACCTGGGAGAAGGCCGCGATCGGAGCCGGCGAGGCACCGGGCGGGTACGGGCCTGGGTCGTACGGAGATTGAGGGTTGGGCGGAAGGGTGGTGAACCACTGCGCCGTGAGGTCGGACCCAAGCGATTTCTGGAGCAGGGCCATCACCAGCGGCGTATCGGTGAAGTTGAGGGTCTGGGTCATGTCGCCCTTGACGATCAGCGAGTCGACGGGCGTCCAGGGCTTGGGTTGGTAGCCGAGCAGCGTGAACATCGCCGGGAGCTGGTGGTTGGTCTCGGCCTCGCTGATCCGGTCGTTCACACCCTGGGCGTATGCGATCTCGGCGAGGCGCGACCGGCTGGAGGCCGCGCTCCATTCCGCCTGTGCCGTGCGGAGCAGGCCGAGCTGCAGCTCGAACCGGTCGCTGTCGAGCGCCGCCTTGCCGACGACCTCCGACAGGCGGCCCTCGCCCTGCCTGCGCAGGAGGTCCATCTGGAACAGCCGGAACCGCGCATGCATGTAGCCCGTGGCGAGGAAGAGGTCGTGGTCGGTCTGCGCCACGATGTGGGTGGTGCCGTCGGCCTCCATCGTGACGTTGACCGGCTGCTGAAGACCAGAAAGGTGCAGCGTCTGGCTGCCGACCGCGGCGTCGGCGGCCATCGTCCAGGCGCCGGTGGCCGGGTTGAACGCGGGGCCCAGCGCGGGCAGCGGCCCGGCCCCCGCAAAGGAGGCGTAGAGCACGGCTCCTGAGACGACAACCGCCGCCAGTAGATTGAATACGCTCCGAACCCGGCCGGGCCTTCTGGATCCCGGCCCGACAACGACCCGATGCCCCCGGACAGGCGTTTCTTCTTTGGCAGGGGCTCCGATCGCGGGGTCGAGAGTCATTGCGTGAAGTTTGAGCTACGAGCCTCGTCGGCAGGTAGTCTTTGCAGCCGGGCTGGGGTCGACGGGGTAGTTCCACCAGCCCGAAAGGAATAGATCGGTGCAGCCAGGCATCGTCGGGTTGAGGGGAGCGATCACTGCCGCCTGGGAGGAAGACCTCCGCGCGGTGCGGCAGGATCGGTACGACACGGCTGCGGGGAAGGAAGCGCTGGCGTTCATCCAGCGGTGCTACTCGCTCGTTTCGGACCTGCGCGCTCCCATTCAGAAGGCGTGGGGCTCGGGCGGGCACGTCCATGTGGCGGACAGCGCCAACGTGACGGGCCCGGGTCCGCGCGTGTCCCAGACACGAATCAAGCTCCGCAACCACGGCGACTTCGTCGTGGTCGAAGCCTTCACCTATGCCGACGGCACGGCAAAGCACAACCCCTCGCTTGGGCTCGATGGTGAGATCAGGGTGGTGGGCGCGGGCGCGTTGAGCTTCGTGCAGGACCTCTATCGCACCACGGTGGATTTCTTGCAGGTGGCGCTGAACCTCGACCTCGCGCTTGGCGGATCGGCGTGGCTCTACGAGCAGGCGGTGGCGAACCATTTCATGGCCACCGGGAGATGGCTCGCCGTGGGAGAGGTGTATCAACGGGTCACGCGAGAGCTTGCTGTCGAAGACAGCTTCGAACGGGTCGTGAGCATGTTCGGAACGCACCCCGAGAGCAATGGGAGCAACGGATCCGCCGGTGGCGCGGATACAGAGGTCACGCTGACGGTCGAGCAGCTGAATCGATGCCGCGACACGCATGGCGACCTCGAGAATTTCGTCCAGGCGGTGCGCATGGCCGTGACGGCTGACCAGGAGAACAGGCGGCTGGCTTCCGATGAGGTTGCGCGGGAGCTCACGTTGGAGGAGCTGTCGACCGTGAAGCTGGGCCGGATGCTGGCGGCCTCGCCGGAAGTGTGCCGGGAAGGGGAGTTCGCCGCGGACTTCACAACCTGGAGCGTCCTTCCCTCCTACAACGTGCACTTCTTCCGGCGCGCCAACACGATCGACGAATACGTGGTGGTGGCCGCGCGGATCGGCGCGAAGTCGGATTCCGATTCGGCACGCGGGTCGCGGCCGCCGACGCCGATCGGAGTGGAGACGGCCAGCACTCTGCCGGATGGGATCGTCACGTTCCTCATGACCGACGTCGTGGAGTCCACCGCCCTCTGGATCCAGGGCCGCGCGCAGATGTATTCGGTGATGAGGCGCCACGACCAGCTGCTCACGGCGGCGATCGAATCGAATGGCGGGATCGTGCTCAAGGAACGCGGGGAGGGGGACAGCTTCTTCGCGGTCTTCCTGCGCGCGACGGATGCCGTCGTCGCGGCGCTCGACGCGCAGAGGGCGATCCTCTCGGAACCGTGGCGAGAGATCCGGATCAGCGTGCGGATGGCCATCCTCACCGGCGAGGCGGACGCGCAGGACCGCGACTACCGGTCGCCGGCGGTCAATCGCTGCGCGAAGCTGCGCCGCCGAGCGGTGGGCAACCAGGTTCTCGTTTCGGAGAGCACGTACTCGATCGTGGCGGACATCCTGCGCGACGACGTGCTGCTCGTCAGCACCGGCAAGCGGCGTCTCGAGGGCCACGAGCGGCCCGAGGAGATCTATGTGCTGCAGCACCCCGAGGTTGCGCTCGAGGCGACCGTGATCGAAGACGAAGTCGTCGCGCAGGGAAGCTAATCGCATCGAGTGGGGTTGAAGTTGATTCGATGGAGCGCGTGAAGACCGCTAGCACCGCCAGCCGCGCCAGCCGCGCACCGAGCCGCCTTGGCGTCGACCGCTACTCAGTCATCCTCGTGGCGGTCGCGGCCACCCTGTGGGCTTCCGACGCGTACTTCCGCAACCAGCTGGTGCGGCACCTGAGCTCACCGGAGATCGTCGTGGCCGAGGACGGGTTGGTGATGCTGTTCCTGCTTCCGGTGTTGTGGCGCAACCGTCGTGAGCTTGCGTTCCTGGGAGCGCGCGGATGGACGGCCGTCGCGATCATCGCGGCCGGCGCGCAGGCGCTGGCGACCATCCTGTTCACCGCCTCGTTCTCGATCGCCGCGCAGCATCAGCTGTTCGCGGAGACGTTCGTGCTGCAACAGACGCAGCCGTTGATCGCGATCGTGCTGGCCTGGATCGTGCTCGGCGAGCGGCGGCGGCGGTGGTTCTGGCCGGCGGCCGCGGTTGCGATCGCGGCGGTGTACATGGTCCTGTTCGCTTCTGATCCTTTGTCGCCGGTCTCGGCTTTGCGCAACGGCCGCCTCGAGGTGGGGTTGCTCGCGCTCGGCGCGGCGGCGCTGTGGGGGAGCGGGACCGTTTTGGGGCGCTTTGCGTTGGGCTCCATCTCTTTCTGGAGCATGACCGCGCTGCGCTTCACGCTTGCTTTCCCCGTGCTCGTGGTGGTGGTGCTGGCGCAGAGCGGCGCCGGAGGATTCAGCCATTACACCGTTAGCGACTTCGTGCCTAACCTGCTCGCCATCGCCATCGTTCCAGGGCTGCTGGCGCTGCTCCTGTACTACCGGGCGTTGTCGAAGACGCCGGCGTCGCTGGCCACGATCGCCGAGATGGCCTACCCGGTGGCGGCCACCCTGATCGCGTCCGCGCCTCCGCCGTGGGGCTTCAACCAGCCGCTGTACGGGCTGCAGATCGCCGGCACGGTCCTGCTCATGGGCGTGATCGTGGTGCTCAACTGGTCGAAGGAGACGGAGGCGCCCGTGGTGGTGACGGGGGCGGGGGCGGGGGCTCTCAAGCCGATCGAGGGGTAGCCATGGGGTTGGCCCGTCCCCCTGCGGCGGACAAGGTGGAGACTCTTGGCTAAGGCATATCTAACCGAGGGCCCTCCCT
>Ga0097691_1000365_pt1 | contig 41077 bp, 42 predicted proteins | sample NGESurdeep072012_8_FD_72858 | JGI IMG/M metagenome (GOLD analysis project Ga0097691, IMG submission 72858) | Arctic peat soil microbial communities from Barrow, Alaska - NGEE Surface sample 210-1 deep-072012 | ecosystem: Environmental > Terrestrial > Soil > Wetlands > Peat ... | reverse complement strand
TACAAGTCCCTGGCCCGGGTGGAACGAGACTTCCGATCCATCAAGAGCATCGACCTGGACCTGCGCCCCATCCACCACTGGACGCAAGACAGGGTCCGGGCACACGTGTTCATCTGCATGCTCGCCGCCTACCTGGCCTGGCACCTACGCCAAGCCTGGGCGCCTTTGACGTTCACCGACGAATACCGTCCCGACCCGGTCGACCCCGTCGCCCCCGCCCGACGCTCCCCGGCCGCCGATCGCAAGGCTGCGACCAAGACCACCACCGACGACCTTCCCGCCCGCAGCTTCACCTCGCTGCTGGACCACCTCGCAACCCTGACCCGCAACCACCTACGCGTCGCCGGCCACGACACGTCCGGCTTCGACCTGCTCGCCGTACCCACCCCCACCCACGCCGGGCATTCGAACTCATCGGCGCCCCGATCCCACTGACCCTGAAGTAGCCAGAACACCCAACCCCGAAATCAGTGAAACCCCTGCTCAACAGGGGTTTCACGCGTCACACGGCACGTAACTTCGGTTTAGTGGAGCTCAGAGACTACATCCGCGTCATCCGAAAGCGGTGGCAGATCATTGTTGCGGTCACGCTGGTAGTCCTTGCGGGCGCCGCCTTGGCGACTGCCCTCAGTCCCAAGATATACGAAGCCCAGACCCGGCTCTTCGTCTCCACCTCAGGTGGCAGTGACAGCAGCGCACTTCTGTCGGGTAGCAACTTCACCCAGCAGCGTGTCCTGTCCTACGCGGACATCATCACGACTCCTAGCGTCCTCGATCCCGTGATCAAGACGCTGCAGCTCAACACGAACGCGGCAACCCTCGGAGCCCAGATCACCGCAACGGTGCCGCTCAACACCGTTCTGATCGAGGTCGCCGTCACGAACCCCAACCCCCGCGTGGCCGCGCAGGTCGCGGACGCTGTCGGCATTCAATTCACCAAGACCGTCACAGACCTGGAGAGTGTGGCCAAAGGCCAGTCCAGCCCGGTGAAGGTGACCGTCGTGAGTGCCCCCACCGTCCCCACCACGCCGATCAGCCCCAAGCCGACGCGCAACCTGGCCCTCGGCGTGATGCTCGGTCTGCTGCTCGGCCTCGGCCTGGCACTGCTGCGGGATCTGCTCGACACGACCATCAAGACCGAGAAGGACTGCCAGGAGGTCACCGACGCGACTGTCATCGGCGGTATCGCCTTTGACCCCGATGCCTCCCAGAATCCACTCATCGTCCAGGCTGACCCACATAGCCTCCGCGGAGAGGCGTTCCCACGTTGCGAACGAACCTTCAGTTCGTGGACGCCGCCAGCCACCCTCGCTCCATCGTCTTCACCTCGTCCGTTCCCGGTGAGGGCAAGACGACGACGACTGCCAACCTGGCACTCACGATGGCCGCCGGAGGCGCTCGGATCTGCGTCATCGAGGGCGACCTGCGACGCCCGCGTCTGCTCGAGTACATGGGCATGGATGGCACTCTCGGCCTCACCAACGTCCTGATCGGCCAGGTCAAGCTCGGCGACGTGGTTCAGCAGTTCGCCGAGAGCAGCGTCTATGTGGTCGGCGCCGGTTCGGTTCCGCCCAACCCAAGCGAACTGCTCGGCTCGGCCGCGATGATCGCGACCCTGCGTGAGCTGGAGTCCCGCTTCCACGTCGTGATTATCGACACGCCGCCGTTGCTGCCCGTGACCGACGCTGCGATCCTGAGCACCATCGCTGGCGGGACCGTAGTGGTGGTCGGCGCAGGTCGGGTGGACCGTGACCACCTGGCCAAATCGCTGCAGTCACTGGATGCCGTCAACGGTCGTGTCTTGGGACTGGTCCTCAATCTGATCCCGACCAAAGGCAACGACGCTTACTACAACTACCGCGACGGTTATGCGCCCAAGTCACCACCCAAGCAGTCAGGCCAACGCATCAAGGAGAAGGAACGCCAAAAGGCGGCTTCCTGACCCATATCCGGCTCTGACGGCTCGGGTCTAACGCTGGACGATCTCCTCCTGGCTGGCAGTGAGCCCCGCCGCCATGCACACAGCGTCAAGAGGGGTGTTGCGTTTGATGACGGCCAGAGCGATCGGACCAAGCTCGTGGTGACGTGCCACTGACGTTAGACGGCCCACCACCCTTCCGTCAGCCTCGACGTCGGCGCCACGCCCGGGCAGGATGTGACCGGAGCCGTCGAGGTGTAGGAACACCAGCCGGCGCGGCGGCCGTCCGAGATTGTGAACGCGAGCCACGGTCTCCTGCCCGCGATAGCACCCCTTGTGCAGGTGAACGGCCGTACGCAGCCAGTCGACCTCATGAGCAATCGTGCGCTGGTCGGTCTCAAAACCCAACCGCGGACGCCAGGCAGCAACTCGCAGGGCTTCGGCGGCCCACATCCCCGCCAAGAGCCGGTCCCCCAGGACTGCCTCCAACTCATCACGAGCAACGATCAGCTCACGCCAGGCTCGTGCGCTGCCAGGGTGGTTGTCAGGGTCGATCACTGCGCTGTACGCCGCGGTGTCGCCCACCAGCCGCGGCCACGGGTCACTCCAGGCCAAAGGCTCCCCCGCAGAGGTCTCGGAGCGCACCGGCTCCCCGATCACTGCGTAGTCGGCACTGACGTCGCGGACCTCGACGCGCAGCATGAAGCGCATCGAGTCCAGCCAGGACACGAGCGCGGCAGCGGTACCGGGCTCGACGGTAACCCAGGTGGTCTGGCCGTCGTCCACCAGGTGCAGGTCATGCTCGATGTGCCCCTTTGGGCTGAGGACCAGCGTCTCCACAGATGTGCGCGGAGCGAGCCCTGTCAGCATCTGGGTGGTGATCGAGTGCAGCCAGGAAAGACGGTCCGGGCCGCCGATCGTCACGACCCCTCGGTGGGACAGGTCGACGGCGGCTAGACCCTCGACCAGAAGCCGCTGCTCGCGCAAGGGATTGCCATAGTGCGCGGCCACCGCGCCGTCAACGCCCTCGTCGGCCACGGCCCCCGGCCGGCTCAGCAATGGGCTGGGCCAGACCACCGTAGGTGGGCTGTCAGGGTCAACGGCGGGCAGGCGCTCGGTCACCTCGTTCACTGGAGCCTCAACTGGTCTGTCCGAGCCGAACATGCTGCGCACCATCCGTGTATCGCCATGTGTTTCACATCCGGCACAAAGCCGTGGAGGCTCAAAAGATTCCCCACCAAGGGATCGGCCGCTGTCACCGCGCTCTCTATCACGGCCCCACACGACAAGCACACGAGGTGGAGGTGGTCCGCGTGATCGGAGAGGTGGTAGGTCGGCGAGCGGTGATCGAGATGGGTGTGCGAGACCACGCCAACCTCCTCAAGCGCCTCGAGGTTGCGATAGATCGTGGACAGGGACAAGGCCGGACCGCCGTCCCGAGCGACAGCCGCGGCGAGCCCATCCGGTGTGGCGTGACCGAGGGCACGGACCGCATCGATGATTCGCTCCCGCTGCCGGGTCAGCCGCATGCCTCTGGCCCTCAGCCTTTCGCCAAGGTCCGTCATACAGGCGAGCCTACCCGGAGGTCGTGATCACTCCCAGGGGCCGGCCCAACCGATCTGTTTACCCAGCGTCTTGGGAGGCTGCTATTTCTTCCTTGACGGGGGGCCTCACCAACAACGCACCAGCCAGCGGTCTGCACCAGCCAGCGGTCTGCCCTCAGAGGTGACCGGCCGCAGCGACACCCGCACCTACCCGGTCAAGCCCGGAGACAACCGCCTGGCGGTGAGCTACTTCGCGACCCAGGGGGCACTTCTGCAGAGCGTGACCGTCTCGGGCCGGCCGGGCACAGGCCGGATCGGCGCAGAACGCGGGCACCCCGTGTACGTCGTCGACGTCGAACTGCCACGCGGCACCTCGCGCACCATCGTGCTGCACCTGAACGAACCCGCCGGCACCAGCCCGCCGATCGTGCTACGCCAACCCCTGGTACGTCCGCTGACCGTCACACTCAAGGACGCCGTCTGCAGCTGAGCCTTTGAGCATCAAAACACGTTGATCGACGGCCTTCTGCACCAAGAAGCGGGAGTCCCTCAGTGCTCCGATGACTCGCCAACCTCTGCTATGTCCACAATTCCTTGTTCTGCTGTGCGTACCGTGGGCAGACCATGTCATGCCAACAAGTAGGCGATCGATCGTGCCACTGGTGGCCATCTTCGGCGTGAACATCGCGGTTGTGGCGCTAGCGTGCCGGCAGATGCCGCGCCCTGCGTCACTCAGCCGGCGACCTCGGTGAACAAACAGAGCCCATCACAACAGCCGGCAGCCGCCTCATCTTCTGCGGTGAGGGCTTCCTGCAAGGCGACACGGTGAGCATCGGGTGTACGACGGCACCGACTACCCCTCGGTCGTCGCCAAGGGCTGATTCTGCGCGGACATCGTCTTGGGTCCCAGTCTCACCGGACCCCAGACGCTCACGGCCGCCGGCGACAAGTCGGGACGCACGCCCATTACCACGATCCAGGTTCTTGGAGTTAGCACTAACGCTGGAGCCACCACCAGTATTGATTGCCATCCACCGGAGCTGCCGTGATCGGCATTGGAGCACCCGGCGGACTGCTCCTGGTCGGCGGTGCCACCATGGTGCTCGCCGCTTGGCGTCGCAAGGTCCACGCCTGACACACGCCTTAACGAGTACCCGCTCGTTAGCGAACAGGGCCGCTCCGTAAGCGTGACCGGCCCCGTTCGCTGCCTCAACGTGATTCCCATCCGTCGATGGCCACACCTCGGCTCCGCTCGTCTCCTGACGGATCCCTCAGGAGACTTTCCACGTGAGGAGGCCATCGGTCGAACGCATCGTCGCGTTGCCGACGGCAAGCCAGCCACCGCCCTTGACCAGCGACATTGCGATCTGACCCGGCTCCTTGGGGATCGTCGCCTGGACGCACGAGGTTGCGACCTTCTGACGAACCCGCAGGATCTGAACTCCGGCGCAGTTCGGAGCGCCCACGCGAGCGACGTAGGTCTCCGCCGGACTGACCGTCGGCACAGCCAGGGCCACCGCGCCATCGACCGTGCCCGCGTCGCTCCAGATGGAACCGTTGTCACTCGTCGAGCGGACCAGGCCTTCGGCACACAACACCCGAGCCGATACGTCCGTGATCACAGCCAGGTCCAGCACAGCGCGCTTGCCGCATGGCTGAGACATGGCGGAGCCCGGCGCCCGCACAACCAAGGAGTCCTTGGGGTCTCTGAACCACGCGCGTCCCACAAAGCCGCCCCAGGCCCAGGTGCCACCACCGTCGCTGGTGTCCTTCAGCTCGGCGGCGCAGCTCGCGTCGGACCCGATGACGAACGCGGCCTGATTGTCTGCTGGTCGCACCCGAACGATCCGACGTAGGTTCGCATGACCCTTGGCCCAAGTCTTGCCGCCATCCACGGTGGTCGCCAGGGTCGCGCCGCCGGCAGAGCACGAACCGGCCCCGACGCGCCAGGCCCGCTGGTTGTCGAGGGCCACAAGCATGGTCTGAAGCGGTGCCATTGCTGCGACCAAAGACACTGTCGATGAAGGATTCACCAGAGCACTGGTGAGTCCGGCAGAAGCAGCAGAACTCACCGGGCTCGTATCGATACCGCTGGTGTGGGTCGACTTCAGGGCTGTCCCGACGAGTGTGACATCGAGGGCCACCAGCCCCAGAAGGGCTGCGGTGGCAACGCGTGAGGAGATGCGCCATGGGGCCATGTCAGCCAGCCAAAGTGCGCACAACGACGGGCATGGGCTCGACAACCTGCTGGGCCATGGTGGCGAACACTTCGTCCCCGCGCCGGTAAGGATCGACGATATCCGCCAAGTCAGGCGTGAGAGGGGGTTTGAGGCCGCGACTCGCCGCGGCCCTCTCGGTGACGTGCCGGACCCACGCACGCGGATCAGTCTGGGCGTCCGAGGCGCCGGCGAGGTCAGTGCGACCGTCGATCCTGGCGACAAGATCCGCAAAGTCACTGAAGGTAAACACTCGACGCATGGCCTTGGGGGACATCTGAGCCACCTTGCCTCGGTGTTCACGGGTTGCAGTAAGCACCAAGTCGGACTCGGCGATGAGAGCAGGCGTCAGATCTCGCGCAATGAACCCTGAGGGGTCACCGCCGTGCGCCACAAGCTGAGCAGCTGCCTGCGGGTCCATTGGAGATCCGACGAGAGCACCAGTGCCGGCGCTCCGCACGATCATTGCTTGGTCGGGTCCTGACCTACGCTCGTCCAACTCGTGCTGCAGGAGTCGCTCGATGAAGGGAGAGCGGCAGATGTTGCCAGTGCACACGATCAGGATCCGTGCTTTATCGCCCATGATCGGGGTCCCCTCAGCCCACGCGCTTGAGCTTGGCCGACGCGTGGCTCTGCAGTTCGTGACCCCCGGCAGCCATATCCATCGCCCAGAAGAGCTGGGAGTCGGCCAGGCCGTACATTCGGGACCCTGAGTTGTACTCCTTGGCTGCGGGGCTGCGCAAAACCCCATCGGTACGCAGGTTCAGGACAGGCTTGGCGGGGTCACGATGACCCACGTACATCTCGACCACGCCGGTGGGGTGGGCCAACAGCAACTCGATCTCGCCGTCATCAAGGACCCGCCAGAACCCGAGCTCGACGGCCAGCGGACGCAGCTTGTTTCCGGCCTCATCCAGCAGCCACGTCCGGCTCTGCCACTCCAGAAAGGGGCGGCCGTCGTGGGAGCAGACGATCTCCTGGCCGAAATGTGCCGACTCGATGGTCGGGTAGCCTACGACGCCTGCGCCCTCCCAGCGTCCGACCAGCCACGCGAGGGGCGCCAAAGCTGGTGGCAGGTTGACATCGAGTTCGAAGGCCATCTATGCGCTAGCTGCTTTCCTGGGGGACGAAGACGGTTTTCACCGCCTGATCGTAGCCTTTCCCCATGCCATCGAAATCGCGTCACCTGATAATCAAGCTCACAACAGGGGCGGAGTCCCCCGAGAAGCTCTCCCAGGGGTTCACTGTCGCCGCCACCGCGGTGGCGAGCGGCGCCATGGTCAGTCTCTGGCTCACCGGCGAGTCCGCGTGGCTAGCGGTGCCTGGCAGAGCCGAGGAGTTCTCCATTCCACATGCCGCCCCGCTGGCGGATCTGCGCGATGCCGTACTGGCAGACGGACGCCTCACCGTATGCAGCCAGTGCGCGGCCCGCCGAAACCTCACCGAAGCCGATCTGCTGCCGCGAACGCTCATCCGGGGTTCAGCTGCATTTGTTGAGGAGGTCCTGCAGGAGGGCGCCCAGGCTCTCGTCTACTGAGCCAGGCGAAGGGGTTCATGCGATCAGGAGTCGGCCCACGACATAAACAACCACCCCACCGGTGAGCACCGAGGCGCACGCGCTCACCAGCTGCGAACGCGCGCCGCTGATCGCCGGTAACGTTGCGAGCACACGGCGAACAGCGTGGCTGACCCCGGCCGCCAGCACCCCCAGGAGAGCGGCCGCCCCCCAGCCCGCGGCACCGAGTCTGTAGCCGACAAGGACTGCGGCAATTCCTCCGGCCAACATCGCCAGAGGCAGTAGCCATGCGATGAACCGCCGCGAGCTGCCCGCCAGATCGGTCACGGCGGACACCGCCACCGCGGTCGAGGCGATTGCCACCACCCACCCACCGTGCTCGGTTCGGGGCAATGCCACGAGGCTGGCGCCGGAGACCACGATCGCGATCGCCGTGATGGTCGAGGCGATGGACTCCACGAGACGTGGGCGACCGTCCCTGCGCGCGAGCTGGTGGACGAAGGCAACGATCATGGAGCCGGCCAGCGCGGCAGGCATCCAGGCCAGGTAGGGGTCATCGGCGGTTGCCAACACAGCCCCGATCGCGCCGGCGGACCCCACAGCCAGCACAAGCGTGGTGCCACGAGGGCTGGGCAACCCCAGAAGCCCGGCCCACCCCCAGGCGATGACGCCCGCGGAGAGGGCGACCGCGAGAGCGACCATCGCAGGCCCGGCGAATGCTGTGATGGTCAGAAGCCCCGAGATGGCGACAACAGCGATCGTCACAAGGGGCTGCAATGGCATCTCGGGAACCGGGGGGGTGACCGGCCCGGAGGCCGACGCGGCCGCGCGCGCCGATGCACGGGACACGCGTGTCAGCGGAGGAGGCTCAGGCGGGGCGTCGGTCACGTAGTGCATTCTCCCACTACCCGCCGGCGATTTGAGGCAGCACTTCGAGGATGGTGCCCTCCGACAACGGCTGGGAGGCCGTCACCGGGCGCCCGTCCAGCAAGATCGTGGACACCTGCAGGACCCACTTACAGGCCGGTATACGCGGCCGCAGCCGCCTCCAGTATGCCGACGTGATGGCCAGTGAAGCACTCTCTGTCGCACCCGGGCGCAGCCCGCGCCGACGCCCAACACCCGATGGTGACGTCCGCAGAGGAGCAGATCACGTCGTCACTAGTGGTCATACCCGCCTCTCCTGGGTAGGTGAGAGGTCTCATGAGGCGAGCAAACACCCCAAACCGTTGGGCACTGACCTATTCTGCCAAGGGTGGCCCACCTGTTGCTGCTGACCAACACTCTGGCACCTAGTGCCGAAGTGCTGCCGTCGCTCGCTCTGCTCAGCCACCACGTGCACATTCTGCCCGCCGAGCCTGCCGCCCTCGTCAACAGCCCTCGCGTCGACGTCGTGCTGGTGGACGCGCGTCGCGAGCTCGCCGCGGGCCGGTCCCTGTGCCGGATGCTGCGGGCCACAGGCCTCTCGGTGCCGCTGCTGGCGATCCTGACCGAAGGCGGTCTTGCAGGGCTCACCGCGGAATGGGGGGTCGATGACATCCTCCTGGAGAGCGCCGGACCGGCCGAGGTCGAGGCCCGTCTCCGCCTGGCCATCGGCTCGCTGGCGTTGTCCGGTGACGACGACCCGACCGCCGCTCAGATCACCGCCGGTGACCTTGTCATCGACGAGACCTCCTACTCGGCGCGGGTTGGCGGGCGACTGCTCGACCTCACGTACAAGGAGTTCGAGCTGATCAAGCACCTCGCTCAGCACCCGGGCCGGGTGTTCACCCGAGCCCAACTGCTCCAGGAGGTGTGGGGCTACGACTATTTCGGCGGGACCCGCACGGTGGACGTCCACGTGCGACGTCTGCGGGCCAAACTGGGTCTGGAGCACGAGGTGCTCATCGGGACCGTGCGCAATGTCGGGTACCGCTTCGTGCCCGAGCCCTCGCCGGGCACGAACGAGTCTCTGACAGATGCCTGACGAGGTCATCATGGTGATAGGGCAGGTCGACGCTCGTGACGCCTGAGAGCGCGGAGCGCCTCACCAATGAGCAGCTTTCCCAGGTCCTCGGGTTGGTCAAGGCCGCCACCCACACAGATGAGGTGGCGCCGCTCTCAGAGCAGGTCCTGCTGTCCGCCCGGGACGGCCACCCGCGAACCAGCACAGACTCCACCACCAGCTCTGTCCACTTCCTCGCGTATGCCGGCACGCACCTCGCGGGCTACGCCCACCTCGATCAAGGCGTGGACCGCGAGGCCGCCACCGCGGAGGTCGTGGTCGACCCGTCATCTCGGCGGCGGGGGGTGGGAACAGCGCTAATCCACGCCGTCGAAGACGCACTCACGCCCCCCGCCCACACCCTGGGGCTCTGGTCGCACGGCGACCTCGATGCCGCGCGTGCGTTCGCCCACCGCGGTGGCTACTCGATAACGCGTGAGCTCTGGCAGATGCGCCGGTCTCTGGGACCCGATGCCGCTGCGCTACCCGCCGTCAGCCTCCCCGAGGGCTTCAGGACTCGTCACTTCGTCGTCGGGCAGGACGAAGAAGCCTGGTTGCGGGTCAACGCCTTCGCGTTCGTCGACCACCCCGAGCAGGGCCGGATGACCCGCTGCGACCTCGACCGGCGCATCGCCGAGGAGTGGTTCGACGCGTCGGGGTTCATTGTTGTCGAAGACACGCGTGGTGCGGTACCGGTGCTTGTCGCATCGCACTGGACCAAGGTCGTTGAGACCGGGGACCCACGGCTCCCGACGGAGGGTGAGGTGTATGTGGTCGGCGTGGACCCGGCATACCAGGGGCAGGGGCTTGGCCGGGCCGTCACCGTCCTGGGGCTCGCACACCTACGCGAGAAGGGCCTCGCCGAAGCCATGCTGTATGTCGATGCCGATAACCGAGCGGCCGTCGCGACGTACTCCCGACTGGACTTCACGCGCTCCGCCGTGGATATCATGTATTCACGCATCGTTCATCCGCCGGTGTGAGGATGGGGACATGAGCGCGCACATCTCGGGCGTTCCACAGACTGTCGAGGAGACCCGCGACGCCATACCTGCGTCGTCCGAGCCAAAGCTGCGCTCACTCATCAGTGCGCGGCCCCGGTCTTCAAACGGTCAGTTCATCCGTGTCGTCCGGGCCGACAACCCACCGGCCGACCCCGAGGCGCTTGCCGGGGACCGCTTTCTCGAGCGCGAGATCTCCTGGCTGCAATTCAACGAGCGTGTCCTGGAGCTTGCCGCGGACGAGACAGTACCGCTCCTGGAGCGAGCCCGTTATCTGGCGATCTTCGCCAACAACCTCGACGAGTTCTTCATGGTCCGGGTGGCTGGCCTCAAGCGCCGTATCGCGGCAGGCCTGGCCGTACGCTCCGCCTCCGGTCTGGAACCGCGTGAGGTCTTCGACGAGATCTCGTCGGTGGCCCATAAGCTGATGGCCAGCCATGCCAACCTCTTCAAGGACCAGGTGCGCCCCGCCCTGGTCAAGGAGGGCATCACCATCGTGAGATGGGATGAGCTCAGCCTGGGGGAGCAGGAGGGGCTGCACGTGATGTTCCGGGACCAGATCTTCCCAGTGCTCACTCCCCTGGCCGTCGACCCGGCCCACCCGTTCCCCTACATCTCCGGGCTGTCGCTCAACCTTGCGGTCCTGCTGGTCAATCCCAAAACCAGCGTCGAGCACTTCGCCCGGGTCAAGGTGCCGCACCTGCTTCCCCGCTTCGTGCAGATCCAGTCGCGGGAACCGACGCCGGCCCATCCCTTCACGGCACGGTTCGTCGCCCTCGAAGACATCATCGCCGCACACCTGGAACTGCTGTTCCCGGGAATGCAGGTCAGTGAGCACTTCACCTTCCGGGTCACCCGCAACGAGGACCTGGAGGTCGAGGAGGACGACGTCGAGAACCTCCTGGCAGCCCTGGAGAAGGAGCTCACCCGTCGCCGCTTCGGCCCGCCCGTGCGCCTCGAGGTCGCCGACGACATGGACGACCACGTGTTGAACCTGCTCGGGCGCGAGCTGGGCGTGGAGCCCGGGGAGGTCTATCGCCTTCCTGCTCCGCTGGACCTGCGGGGGCTCGATCTGGTGGCTGACCTCGAGCGATCAGAACTGCGCTTTCCCGCATTCGTGCCCAGGACCCACCCCGACCTGGCTCCGGTCGAGAGCTCACACGCCGGCGACGTCTTGGCTTCTATCCGGATCAAAGACATCCTGCTCCAGCACCCCTACGACTCCTTCTCGACATCGGTCCAGGCGTTCATCGAGCAGGCAGCAGCAGACCCGAAAGTACTGGCCATCAAGCAGACCCTCTACCGCACCAGTGGCGACTCCCCAATCGTGGACGCCCTGGTCGATGCTGCAGAGGCCGGCAAGCAGGTGCTGGCCGTCGTCGAGATCAAGGCGCGATTCGACGAACAGGCCAACATCTCGTGGGCCCGCCAACTCGAGCACGCCGGCGTCCACGTGGTCTACGGCGTCGTCGGCCTAAAGACCCACGCCAAGCTCTCCCTGGTCGTCCGCCAGGAGGCCGATGGGCTGCGACGCTACTGCCACGTCGGGACCGGCAACTACAACCCCAAGACCGCCCGCCTGTATGAGGACCTCGGGCTGCTCACCTGTGACCCCCAGGTTGGCGAAGACCTGACCCGGTTGTTCAACCAGCTCTCGGGGTGGGCGCCGCGCAGCAGGTTCAAGCGTCTTCTGGTGGCACCACGCTCGGTCCGCTGGGGTCTGATCGACCATATCGATGCCGAGATCGAGAACGCGCGCGAAGGCATCGCCGGCTACGTCGGCTTCAAGCTGAACTCAATCGTCGACGATCAGCTGATCGATGCGCTGTACCGGGCATCACGCGCCGGGGTCAAGGTTGACCTCTGGGTCCGAGGCATCTGCGCCCTGCGCCCTGGTGTCGAGGGCCTGTCGGAGAACATCCGGGTACGCTCGATCCTGGGCAGGTTCCTCGAGCACTCGCGGGTGTTCGTGTTCGGTGGTGGAGGCGACCCGATCGTCTTCATCGGCAGCGCCGACATGATGCACCGCAACCTCGATCGCCGGGTGGAGGCTCTGGTCCGGCTCACCGACCCGCGTCACATCTCTGACATGAAGTCCCTGATGAGCCTGGGCATGAGCGATGACGTGAGCAGCTGGCACCTCAGCGGCGACGGCACATGGACCCGACATTGTCAGGACGCCGATGGCAAGGAGCTTCTTGAGCTGCAGAGCACACTGATCGACAAAAGCGCCAAGTTGCGCCGTAAGGTCCGCCGCACGGTGATCTCCGCACGCCGTTCATGACACGCCGTTGATAACGCTCCGTTGATGACACAGTGATCCCTGCCGCCGGAGCCTTGCCATGGCGTCGCCGACGCGGTGCTCTTCAGGTCGCCATGGTCCACCGACCCCGCTATGGGGACTGGGCCTGGGCCAAGGGCAAGCTCGAGCCGGCCGAGGAATGGCCCGTCGCCGCGGTGCGCGAGGTCTTCGAAGAGACCGGGTTTCACGTGCGTCTGGGCCGCACCCTGCCCACGTCGGAGTACGCAGTCCCGGATCAGGCCGGTCAGCTCACCACCAAAGAGTGTCGCTACTGGGCGGCTGAGGTCGTGGGTGGTGACGGAGCATTGGTCAACGAGATCGACGAGGTCGCCTGGCTTGACGTACCCACCGCCGCGGCCCGGCTCAGCTACGCGCGCGACCATGATCAGCTCCAAGCCCTTGAACAGGCAGACCGTGCAGGGACCCTGACCACGTGGCCATTGGTTATCGTGCGCCACGCCAGATCCCGAACCCGCTCATCGTGGTCCAAGGCGGACCCATTGCGACCGCTGAACCCTCGCGGCCGCGAACGCGCCGAGGCGCTGATCCCGATATTGGCCGCCTATGGTGTCACCCGCGTAGTCACCTCTCCGTCCGTGCGTTGCCTGGACACCGTCCTGCCGTATGCCGTCGCCGCGGGGAAACGAGCCCGGCTCAAGGCAGGGCTGTCCGAAGAGGGTTTCGCCGAGCAGCCTGACCGGGCCCCTTATCACCTGACCCGATTGCTCGAACGCGGCAACGCAGCAGTCGTATGCAGCCACGGACCGGTTCTGCCGGTGCTTCTCGAACGGCTGGTCTGGATCGCCGACTCCAACGAGTCAGCCGCCAAGGTCACACTGTCAGAGGCTGCAGACAGTGGCATGGCCAAGGGTGAAGCGCTGGTGGCCCACTTGGTCGGGACCGGGGATCAGGCCCGGGTCGTCGACCTCGAGCGTTACGCGGCACCGTGATTAGGGGCCGCACCGTAGTTCGGTTCCGCGTCGTGATAGGGGTCAGCACCGTGAGCCGGCCCTACACCACAACGAACGTCTTGGGTCCCCCGTGGGCTGTCGTTCATCCGTTCCTCACGACCACGCCTATCTGTGGCCACCCGAACGCCTCGTGTCGTTCATCTCGCGTTCACCTACCGCCCAGCAGCCCGTCATTCTGCCTCCATATCCTCATCGCGGCGGGCACGGACGCACGCCGGATTTTTCCCTGCTGTGGAGAGGCTCCAAATCGTGAATATCCAGTCTCGTCGGCGAATCGTCAATGTCACGGGCGTTGCCCTGGTCGGCACGCTCGCTCTTGCTGGCTGTGGTTCCAACAACAACACGACGGCTTCCTCAAGCGGCTCCCCGAGCGCCAGCGGCAGCGCGAGCACCGCCGACTGCGGCACCGGCACGCTGAACGGCGAGGGCTCATCGGCCCAGAAGAACGCCATCGAACAGGCCATCGCTGATTACCAGACGACGTGCCCCGGCGCGACCATCAACTACAACCCGACAGGTTCGGGCGCTGGCGTCAAGCAGTTCATCGCAGGCCAGGTCAACTTCGGCGGGTCCGACTCGGCATTGAGCCAAAAGCCGGCGGCGGGCTCGACCGGCACCGAACAGGCCAACGCCGACAAGGGATGCGGCTCCCCCTCCTGGAACATTCCCATGGTGACCGGACCCATCGCCGTCGCCTACAACCTCGCCGGTGTCGACAAGCTGATCTTGACCCCTGCCGTGACTGCAAAGATCTTCAACGGTGTCATCACCAAATGGAACGACCCGGCGATCGCGGCCATCAACCCGGGGGTCACCCTCCCGGACAAGGCCATCAAGGTCTTCTTCCGCTCCGACGACTCGGGCACCACGGACAACTTCACCAAGTACCTGAAGGGCTCCGCCCCCAGTAACTGGCCCCAGGCAACCGGGAAGAAGTGGACCGGCAAGGGTGAGGGCAAGCAGGCAAGTGCCGGTGTCTCCAACGCAGTGAAGTCCACCGACGGAGGCATCACCTACTCCGAGTGGTCTTACGCCAAGGACAACAAGCTCGGCATCGCGCAGATCGACAACGGCGCCGGCCCCGTCGTGCTGGCGGGCGAGGCTGTCGGCAAGGCCGTCAGCGCTGCCACGCAGGCCGGCACTGGCAACAACATCATCCTGAAGCTGGACTACGCCACCAAGACGCCCGGAGCCTACCCGATCCTGCTGGTGACCTACGAGCTGGTGTGCTCCAAGGGCAAGGACCCTGCCAAGGCCAAGCTCCTGCAGTCGTTCCTGAAGTCCTTCGCGTCAACCGCAGAGCAGGCCAAGCTCGTGACCATCGGCTACGCACCACTTCCGGCGAGCATTCAGACGCAGGTCAACACCGCGATCGCTGCCCTGTCCTGATCCCGACACAGACGCACTGATTACGATTACGGCTGACATGCCAACCATCACCGGTGTCTCTTCCGTAGACGAGCTCCGCGAACCCGAGGGGCACGGTCCCCTTCAGGGGGACCGTGCCTCCACGGGCCGACTCGGCGACCGCATCTTCAGCGGCACCGCCACAGGCGCCGGCCTCTTGGTCATCGCCATCGTGACCCTGGTCGGCGTCTTTCTGCTTTCTCAGGCCATACCCGCCCTGGCCAAGGACAAAGTCAACTTCCTGACGTCCACCCAGTGGAACGTCGACGCAACCCCGCTGCAGTTCGGCATCGCCAACCTGCTGTGGGTCACCGTGATCTCCTCGGCCATCGCCATGGTGGTCGCCGTTCCCCTGGGCATCGGCGTCGCCCTGTTCATCACGCAGTACGCACCGCACTGGCTCAGCCGGCCGGCGGCCAGCCTGGTCGACCTGCTCGCGGCCGTGCCCTCGATCGTGTACGGCCTGTGGGGACTTCAGGTCCTGGGCACCCACATGGACGGGATTCAGGCCTTCCTCATCAAGATCTTCGGTTGGATCCCCTTGTTCAAGGACGCCGGAGTCGGTGCGGCCAGCACGATTCTCACGGTCGGTGTCGTGCTCTCGATCATGGTGCTGCCCATCGTCACGGCCCTGTCCCGGGAAGTCTTCGCCCAGACCCCTGCGACGAATATGGAAGCGGCCCTTGCCCTGGGGGCGACCCGCTGGGAGATGATCCGCACCGCAGTCCTGCCCTTCGGCAAGGCTGGGGTCATCAGCGCCTCGATGCTCGGCCTGGGCCGGGCCCTGGGTGAGACCGTCGCCGTCACGGTCATCTTGTCAGCGCTGGCCGGCAGCACGCCCTGGTCCTGGTCGATGTTCAACGGTGGCGAGACCTTCGCCTCCAAGATCGCCAACAACGCCGCCGAGTTCGACTCGCCGCAGAAGGCCGGTGCGTTCATGGCTGCCGGGCTGGTGCTGTTCGGGCTGACGTTCATTGTCAACGCGGTCGCACGCGCCGTGATCAATCGCAGGAAGGCCTTCGTCGAATGACTGCTGCGGACGTGACATCAGGCTCGAACCTGAAAGCGATAAGGCCCCCGGCGTCCAGCGCGGGGTTCAACCACAGGTCGCGCCCACGGGCCCTGCGCAACGACGTGGCCGGCGTTGCCATGTGGACGGCGTTCGCGATCGCCATGGTGCCCCTGGTCTGGATCCTGTGGAGCGTGGTCACCAAGGGCGGCGCCTTGCTGCTCAACAGCACGTGGTGGACCAACTCTCAGCGAGGCATCACCAACCGGATGGTCGGCGGTGGCGCGGTGCACGCGATCGAGGGCACCCTCATCGAGGCTCTGGCCACAGCGGTGATGGCCGTGCCGATCGGGGTGATGACGGCCATCTACCTCGTGGAGTACGGTCGAGGACGGTTCGCCAGGATCGTGAGTTTCACGGTCGACATCCTCACCGGTATCCCGTCCATCGTCGCCGCGCTGTTCATCTATGCCGTCTGGGTCACCACCTTCGGTTTCCAGCGCGTCGGGTTCGCCGTGTGCCTGGCCCTGGTCCTGCTGATGATCCCGGTCGTCGTGCGCTCGACCGAGGAAATGCTCAAGCTCGTGCCGAATGAGCTGCGCGAGGCTGCCTACGCGCTCGGGGTGCCGAAGTGGAAGACGATCGCGCGGGTCGTGTTGCCCACTGCCTTCTCCGGCATCATCACGGGTGTCCTGCTCGGCCTGGCCCGGGTCATGGGAGAGACTGCACCCCTGCTGATCCTGGGGCCGTACACCAAGAGCATCGCCACCGACCTCTTCGGCGGGCTGATGCCCACCCTGCCGACGATGATCAACCAGGACCGCACGGAAGTGCTGCAACCTGCAGTTGACCGCGTGTGGGGGGCGGCCTTGACACTGATCCTGCTGATCCTGCTGCTGAACATCGCAGGGCGCCTCGTCTCACGCCTCGGCGCACCCAAGACCTGACCGGCCACCGGCATACACGTTTTCTGCCCCAGACACGAAGGACGACTAGACCACATGGCCAAGCGAATCGACGTGAAGGACCTCAGCATCTTCTACGGCACCTTCAAGGCCGTCGAAGATGTCACGATGACGGTCGAGCCACGGTCGGTGACCGCATTCATCGGCCCCTCCGGTTGTGGCAAGTCGTCGCTCCTGCGGACGCTCAACCGTATGCACGAGGTCATTCCCGGCGGTCGGGTCGAAGGGTCGGTTCACCTCGATGACGCCGACATCTACGGCGCGAACGTGGACCCCGTGGCCGTTCGGCGCACCGTCGGCATGGTCTTCCAGCGACCCAACCCGTTCCCGACGATGACCATCGGGAACAACGTGGCGGCGGGCTTGCGGCTCAACGGCGTGAGAGACAAGAAGATGCTCGCGGAGAAGATCGAGTCTTCGCTGCGCAAGGCGAACTTGTGGAACGAGGTCAAGGACCGGCTCAACAAGCCCGGCGCCGGCCTCTCTGGGGGGCAGCAGCAGCGGCTCTGCATCGCCCGGGCCATCGCCGTGGAGCCTCAGGTTCTGCTGATGGACGAGCCCTGCTCGGCGCTAGACCCGATCTCGACGCTGGCCATTGAGGACCTCATCAGCGAGCTCAAGAGCACCTACACGATCGTCATCGTCACGCACAACATGCAGCAGGCGGCCCGGGTCTCAGACCGGACCGCGTTCTTCACCTTGGCGGCTACGGGCAAGCCCGGGCGGTTGATCGAGATGGACGACACTCAGAAGATGTTCAGCAACCCGACCGAGCGCACCACCGAGGACTACATCTCTGGTCGCTTCGGCTGATCGACGCCGAGAAGCTGGTCCACCTCGTCCTGGTGCAGCGGGCGGTCGCTGGCTGTCGCCGCCACCACGAGCTCACTGACTAGCTCGATCTCAGACTCGAGATCATCATCGGTGAGGTTGTCCCCGAGATCCTCGTCGAGGTTGTCATCCTGAGTTTCGCTGGCGGCCATGCTTCCAATCTACGCTCGGCGGCGATGCTTACCTGAGTTCTTTTGACGTCGGGCCGGGAGCGCCTCACGGCACGTGGCCGCTCGTAGCGGCTTGATTTGGGACCCGGGGCTACCGCGGCCCGACGTAGGAAAACTCTAACCCGCCGCGGCCTTGAGGTGCGAGACCGGCCAGTGAACTTGGGTCAGAGAGTGCGTGAACATCGTTCAGCGAAGATCGGCAGGTCAGAGAAGTTCGCCCTTGCGCCAAAGCCGAGCGCAGGCCTCGAGGTCATCCGCCGTGGTCAGCATTGAGGCTGCCCGCCGGGTCTGGGCCGAGCCCCACAGCGGGTCATGAACATCTGAGAAGTTGGCATCAAAGTCGTTGGCACGCTGGGCACGCCCGGCCGCGACCACCCGACAGAACCCCGAAGCCCGCTCCAGCGCGATCGCCAGGTCTGCCTCGAATACGCCTGTCAGGATGGCGTCGGCGAGCTCGTGCAGCTCAGCAGGCCCTGGAGGCTCAGCGACCCCCGCCACCACATGGGGGACGTCTGCGAATCGTATGCCGGCTGCGTAGTCCGCGCTCGCACCCATGGCGTCGCAGCACACCCACTCCCGCAATGCGTAGAGCCTCCACAAGGCTCCTGGAAGGGTGCGCGCGGGAAGGTCCGACCACAGCTCGGCGATGGTGGACAACCCGAGGTCGTCCACGAGTGCCACAAGCTTGGCGGTGAGCTCGGGATCGTGGGCGGCCCTGCCCGTCCTGACGATGACGGCGGCGGTCTCGTGGGCCACCTCAGTGACCCGCGCGGGGTCAAGGGATTCCAGTCCACCCCGGGAGTCCATCGACACCGGGGTGAAAAACGCTGGCCGCCGGGGATTCGCACGGTCCTGGTTGTTCGCCGCCATCTGACAATTTTCGCACGATCTTCCACGTCGAGGGTCGTCACCATCGCCCAGACAACTACCCAGACAAAGGTTCGAAACCAGTGACCGCAAGGACGGCCTCGCCCGCTTCGTCGGAGGCCTCCAGATCGACGGCTGCGGTGATGGCCCAGTCGTGGTCGCCCTGTGGGTCGTCGATGACCTGGCGGACAACCCAGCGCCCCGGCTCCTTGGTGATCTGCAGCATCTGCGGGCCGCGTGCGTCCGGGCCGGTGCCGATCCAATCGTGATCGGCGAAGTAGGCGTGGATACCGTCCTCCCAGGCATCCTCACCGAAGCCGGGGTCGAGCTCGCCGAGGTCGATCCACCGGCGCAGGGCAGCCAGCTCCACCCGCCGGAACATGGCGTTTCGGACCAGCACCCGGAAGGCGCGCTCGTTGGCTGTGATCGGCTTGGGTTGTACCGCGAGTGAGCTGGGCGTGAGCGACGCCTCGGGATTCTGGGGATCGCTCAGCTGCTCCCACTCGTCGAGCAGGCTGGAGTCGGTCTGGCGGACGACCTCGCCTATCCACTCGATCAAGTCGATGAGCTCCTCGGTCTTGGCGTTGTCGGGGACGGTCTGTCGCAGTGCCTTGTAGGCGTCGGACAGGTAGCGCAGCACCATCCCCTCCGAACGCGTCAGTCCGTAGAAAGCGACGAACTCGCCGAAGGTCATCGCGCGCTCAAACATGTCCCGAAGCACGGACTTGGGGGACAGCTCAGTCTCGGCGATCCATGGATGCCCCTGGCGATACAGCTCATAGGTCGCCTCGAGCAGCTCGAGAAGGGGCTTGGGCCACGTGACGTCCTCAAGCAGCTCGAGGCGCTCGTCGTACTCGATCCCCTCGGCTTTCATCTGGGCGACGGCCTCGCCACGGGCCTTGTACCGCTGTGCGGACAGAACGGGGCGCGGATCTTCGAGGGTGGCTTCCAGGATGGAGACCACATCAAGGGCGTATGTCGGCGACTCGCGATCCAGGACGTCGAGCGTCGCGAGGGCGAAGGTCGAGAGTGGCTGGTTGAGAGCGAAGCTGGACTGCAGGTCCGCCGTCACCCGCATGGTCCGGCCGGTCTCGTCCGGCGGCTCGAGACGCTCCACGACGCCGGCGCTCAGCAGGGTCCGGTAGATCTGGATGGCCCGGCGAGACAGCCGGGCCTGGTTGCGCGGCTCCTCGTGGTTGTCACGCAAGAGCTGACGCATCGACTCGAACGGATCGCCCTCTCGCTCGATGACGTTGAGCAGCATGGAATGGCTGACCCGCATCCGCGAGACCAATGGCTCGGGATCGGCCTGCACCAACCTCTCGAAGGTGGCCTTGTTCCAGGTGACGAAACCCTCGGGAGCCTTCTTGCGCTGGATCTTGCGCAGCTTCTTGGGATCGTCGCCCGCCTTGGCTAGGGCCTTGGCGTTCTCGACGTCGTGGTCCGGGGCCTGGACAACCACCGACCCTGACGTGTCATACCCGGCCCGGCCCGCGCGTCCAGCAATCTGGTGGAACTCCCTGGCCTTCAACACCCGTTGGCGCGAGCCGTCGTACTTGGACAACCCGGTCAGGACCACAGTGCGGATTGGCACGTTGATACCAACGCCGAGCGTGTCTGTGCCGGCGATGACCTTCAGTAGCCCGGCCTGGGCGAGCTGCTCGACGAGGCGACGGTACTTCGGCAGCATCCCGGCGTGGTGAACGCCAATTCCGTGGCGCACGAGCCGCGACAGCGTCCGGCCGAAGCCGGAAGAGAACCTAAACCCGCCGATCAGGGCGGCAATCGCGTCCTTCTCCTGCCGCGTGCAGACGTTGATCGACATGAGCGCCTGAGCGCGCTCGAGGGCGGACGCCTGGGTGAAGTGCACGACGTAGATCGGGGCCTGGTGGGTGGCCAGCAGCTCCTCGAGAGTCTCATGCAGGGGCGTCATGGCGTAGGAGTAGCTCAACGGCACCGGCCGATCCACCGAGGTCACCACGGCTGTGGTGCGCCCGGTCCGGCGAGTAAGGTCGGACTGGAAACGCTCGACGTCGCCCAAGGTCGCCGACATCAGGATGAACTGGGCCTGCGGCAGCTCCAGGATCGGCACCTGCCACGCCCAGCCCCGATCGGGCTCGGCGTAGAAGTGGAACTCGTCCATGACGACCTGGCCGATGTCGGCGCCGGCACCTTGGCGCAGTGCGATGTTGGCCAGCACCTCGGCGGTGCAGCAGATGATCGGCGCACTGCCGTTGGCCGAGGCGTCGCCGGTCAACATCCCGACGTTGGCGGCACCGAAGATGTCGCACAACGCAAAGAACTTCTCGGACACCAGGGCTTTGATCGGCGCCGTGTAGTACGTTCGCTTCCCCTGGGCCAGGGCAGCGAAGTGGGCCCCGGTGGCCACCAGAGTCTTGCCCGATCCGGTAGGCGTCGACAGGATCACGTTCGAGCCCGTCATGATCTCGATGACGGCTTCCTCCTGGGCCGGATAGAGCGTGATCCCCTGTTGGCTCACCCAGGTCGCGAAAGCGTCATACAGGGTGTCCGCATCGCGGGCTTGCGGGCTGGGCGGCAGCAGCTCGGTAAGTGTCATCAGGGATCCCACGGTATGCCGTGTGCGACCTGTCGTTGTCAGGCTGGTCGCTCCGTGCCAGCGTGCTCCTCGCGAAGCCGGGGCTCGGTCCGCAGCTCCGAATGTATACCGTGCTTGTCCGAGTAGAAGGCACGGACCAGGTCCATGTCAGCCACGACATCGCCGCTCGGCCTGAACGAAGGACCGAATCCCAGGGTGCGACTGGGACCGTCGACGAACCCCATGCTTATCGGCAGGCCGGTCTGTTGGGCGATCCGATAGAAACCGGACTTCCAGTATTCGCACTTCTTGCGGGTGCCCTCGGCGGCGATGATCAAAAGGAACGGCTCACCCGTCTTGGCTTCGGCAAGCAGATCCCGCACGACGGTGCCGGGATTCTGGCGATCCAGAGCGATGCCACCGTTGGCGCGCAACAAAGGGCCAAGCGGCGTACGCATGATCTCCGCCTTGATCAACACGCGAGGAGGGACCCCGCCGCTCCACATCAACAGCAGCATGGCGACCCAGTCCCAGTTGGACGTGTGCGGTGCGCCGAGCAGGATACCCGATCTGGGGACCTCGCCAACCGTGCGCCAACGGGTCACTCGCAATATCAACCGAGCAAATGCCTTGCGCACGATCAGGCCTCTCCTTGTCACGCCCCGGCTCTGCTTCTCACACCGAGCACAAGCGTAATCCGGTCTGGGGTCGGTCCTTTCAACTGGGCCGCAGGTGGGTCTTCTCTCCAGTCACGGCCGCAACGTCCTGGGCCGCGGTCTCGAGCAGCTGGTCGGCCAGGTGTCGCAGGGCCCGAGCGACCGCGACCTCGTCCCCGATCTCGGGCACAGAAGTGTCCCGGGTACTGCGATGACTCTGGCCGCGGGCGGTCAGGTGGGTCGGCGCCTCAGTCAGCAGGACAACATTGGCGCTTGTATCGTCGCCGGATTCGAAGATCGACACCCGCACCTGCCATTCGCGGACATGAGGGATCGTGGGCCCGCCTGCTCCTCCGCCTGCTCCGACGTCGGTGGCCAGGGGTGTTTCCGCTGGTGCGCCTACGTCGTGCTGGCCCTCGACCCGCAGGACCGATCCTGGTCCGGGGTACATGAGCCCGGTGTGCCCGTCGGCCCACCGGACGAGGTACGGCGGTTCGCCGTCCGCGCCCCTGACCTCGAGGACCTCTCCGTCCCTCGTGGGCTCGTCCGTGTGACTGGCCGCGAGGATAATGCGATCTCCCTGGTGTGCCTTCATCGCCCGTCTCCGTGTTCTTGTCTGGGTAGCTTCCTGGGTAACTTGACTTCAGAGTCTGGGTCGTGGGCAAGTGCCCGGCGGAAATCCCGATCGTGTTCAGCAGAGCACCACACCGGGCCACCGGGTCAGGGCCGAACGTCCTGTCTTCGTGTGGGTCGATCCGCTTGAACCGGAGAAGACGTCATACCGGGACTTCGCGACGTCTTCTCGTAGCAATTTGTCAGAATTGTTACTTTACGTAATTTGATGTGCAGTCACGGTACGCAAGGCACCCGACGCATCACAGAGACCCACGCCCGCGGCGCCACGGTGGACCCGGACGTCGCAAGCGAGCACAAGGGCTGGCCAGGACCGGGTTGCACACATCCCCGGCGTCATCATCGCCAGGGACCTTCCACGGGGACCTGAGCGGGTCTTCTGGGATGTCCAAGATGCGAGGAAGACGTTCGTAGTCGAGCTGGAAGACGACACCTACCGGAGGTTGGTCATCCAGGTCAGCGACCCGCGCGCCACCTCCAGTGATCGAGCGCGCAGCGCTGCAACCCTGACAGGCGCCGGCCCAACGCTGACCAGCCGCGTTCACCGCTTTGGATGGGGACGTGTCCAGGGAGCTCTTTCAAGGCGTGCCCACATGGCTTGCCGGCCAGCTCCACGACAGGTCGGGGCACGACGTCGAGCTCCTCGCCCAACTGCCGGCCCATTGGCCGACACCCTCCACCCCGCCCGTACGCTGGGCGAACCATGAGTCCATCTCGGCAGGGGGATCAATGCGTGTTTCCGTTATCGGTTGCGGCTACCTTGGCGCGGTGCACGCCGCCGCTATGGCCAAACTGGGGCACGAGGTCGTGGGCGTTGACCTCGACGTCGCCAAGGTCAACGCGCTGACCGCTGGTCGCGCGCCTTTCTACGAGCCCGGACTCACCGAGCTGCTCACCGAGACCCTCGCGACGGGGCGGCTGCGCTTCACAACCGACCTGGCCGAGATCGCGGGCGCCCGGGTGCACTTCGTGTGCGTGGGCACGCCGCAGAAGCGCGGGGAGTTTGCCGCCGACCTTGTCTACGTGGACGCTGCCTTCACCGCGGTGCTGCCGCACATGTCCGATGGCGACCTCGTGGTCGGCAAGTCGACGGTCCCGGTCGGCACCGCCGAGCGCCTCGCGATCGACTTCGAGGACTCGGGCGCGACGCTGGTGTGGAACCCGGAGTTTCTGCGCGAGGGTCTCGCGGTCCAAGACACGCTGCACCCCAACCGCCTGGTCTACGGAGTTCCCACGGGAATGCCCGGCGAGAACGCACAGCTGGTGCTCGACGAGGTGTACGCGGCGCCTTTGTCCGAGGGCGTGCCGCTGGTCGTCACCGACTACGCGACCGCTGAGCTTGTCAAGGTCGCGGCTAACTCGTTCCTGGCCACCAAGATCTCCTTCATCAATGCTATGGCCGAGCTGTGCGAGGCGACCGGCGCGGACGTCACGGGACTCGCGGAAGCCATCGGGTACGACGAACGCATCGGACGCAAGTTCCTGAACGCCGGCCTCGGCTTCGGTGGCGGTTGCCTGCCCAAGGACATCCGTGCGTTCATGGCGCGTGCGGGCGAGCTGGGCGTCGACCAAGCGCTGTCGTTTCTGCGCGAGGTGGACTCGATCAACATGCGCCGGCGGGTGCGGATGGTCGACCTCGCGCGTGAGGTCTGCAATGGCTCGATCGTCGGGCGCCGCATCGCGGTGCTGGGTGCCGCGTTCAAACCGAACAGCGACGACGTGCGAGACTCCCCGGCGCTGTCCGTCGCCGCCCAGATGCAGCTGCAGGGCGCACACGTGGTGGTCACCGACCCGCAGGCGATCGACAACGCGCGCCTCAAGTGGCCGGACCTCACCTTCGCGGCCACCGCCGAGGAGGCCGCCACCGGGGTGGACGTCGTCTTGCTCGCCACCGAGTGGGCAGAGTACTGCGAGCTCGACCCCCTGCAGCTCGCCAAGGTGGTGCGCGAAAAGCGGATCCTCGACGGGCGCAACGTGCTCGATCCGGGGGCGTGGCGCGCCGCCGGTTGGACCTATCGCGCGCTCGGGCGCCGTTGACGAAGCAACAACCCGTGATGACCAACGTCCAGGTGACCCGAAACGACCTGTTACCAAGACAAGGAGGTAGGTCCTGGTGCTCGAAGTTGAAGGTGTTCGGATGGCTCGCCCCGAGGACTACGACCGCATCGTGGCTGTCGTCGGGTGGGGGCGGCCAGTCAGGCCCTCACTGCCTCGGCTCTTCCTCGACCACTTCTGGTCCACGAGCCGCGTAGCTGAAGACGACCAGGGGTTGGCCGGCTTCTTGGTGGCCTTCGTCTCGCCGGCTCAACCGCAGGTTGGGTACGTGCACTTCGCGGGTATCCGGCCGGACCACCGCAAGAGCGGCCTGGGCCGCCAGCTCTACGAGGAGTTCGCGAACCTCGCCCGCAGCCAGGGCTGCACCGAACTACGTGCCATCACCGCCCCCGAGAACCTCGAATCGATCCGCTTTCCTTGAGGCGTTGCGGTGGCCCCAGCCCGCGATCCGGGCAACAGGTCCGCGCACCGAGTCCCGGTTCTCGTCCAGCCATCGGTCGGAGACCAGGACGATGCCGGCCCCGCCATCGGTGACCTGGCTGCAGTCATACCGCCGCATCCGCCCGACCACCGTCGGGTTGGCTGCGTCGTCGTCGGTGAAGCATTCCGGCGACGTCGCCCAGGCGCGGGTCTGCGCGCGGGGGTTGGTCTTGGCGTTGGCAATGTTCTGAGCGGCGATGCTTCGCAGGTGCTCATCCCTGAGCCCATAGCGTCCGTCGTACTCCTCGGCGATCTGGGAGAACGTGAACGGCCAGACGAAATCCTGACCTTCACCCTCGTGCCCGACCCAGGCAGCGGAGGCCAGGTAGCCGGCTCCGACCGTTCCCGGCACGTTTCGCTCGATCTCGACACCGAGCACCAGGGCGACGTCGTATCGGCCGGACTCAAGGTCGGCCATGGCTGCCATGACCGCGACGCCTCCCGATGCGCAGGCCGCCTCGTGTCGGGTTGCAGGTATGCCGGAGAGCCCCGGGATGACGCTGGCGACCATGGAACCGAGGTGACCCTGCTTGACGTAGAACTCCCCCATCGCGTTGCCGACGTGGATGACCTCAACCTGGGCGGTGGGGATGCCGGCGTGTGCCAGGGTGCCGTCGGTGGTCTCCCGGACGAGGTCGCTGATCTCCAGCGACTCCTTGGTGAAGTTACGCGCAAAGTCACTCTGGTAGCCGCCGATGACCCAAATAGGTTGCTGTGTAGCCATGTTCGGTCCTCTAGAAGTCTCGGTAGCTTGGTCGCCCGATGGCGACGCGATCGGGAGGAAAGGCGGTCTTCATGCCCGGGCGGAGATGAGGTCCGGCTCGGTCGCCGCGCGAACCTCGGTCTCGGTGACACCTGGCGCACACTCCACCAGCACGAGGCCTTCGTCTGTGACATCGAGGACGGCCAGGTCGGTGATGATGCGGTGGACGACACGCTCCCCCGTGAGCGGCAAGGAGCATTCCTTGACGATCTTGAAGTCACCGTTCTTGGCGACGTGCTCCATCAGGATGATGACCCTTCGCGCACCATGCACGAGGTCCATGGCCCCGCCCATCCCCTTGATCATCTTGCCCGGGATCATCCAGTTGGCGAGGTCGCCGGTAGCAGAGACCTGCATCGCGCCAAGAATCGCGGCGTCGATCTTGCCGGAACGGATCATCCCGAAGCTGGCAGCCGAGTCAAAGTAGCTCGCACCTGCCAGTACCGTGACGGTCTCCTTGCCGGCGTTGATCAGGTCCGGGTCCTGGTCCCCCTCGAAGGGGTACGGACCTGTGCCGAGGATGCCGTTCTCGGACTGCAGGACAAGCTCGACGTCAGCATCGAGGAAACCGGGCACGAGCGTCGGCAGCCCTATGCCGAGGTTGACGTAGTCCCCGTCACTCAGCTCGCGGGCGGCTCGGGCTGCCATCTGCTCCCTGTTCAGCGCCATCGTCACTCCCCTGCGTTCGTGAGCTGAAGCGGTCGTGTTGTCAGCCGCTCGATCCCCTTGTCAACGGCCTGCGCTGAGGTCAGCGCCACGACGCGGTCGAGGTAGACCCCTGGCAGGTGAATCGCATCCGGGTCGAGCTCTCCGGGCTCGACCAGCTGTTCCACCTCCGCGATGGCGATCCTGGCGGCCATCGCGCAGACAGGGTTGAAGTTGCGGGCCGCCTTACGGAAGACGAGGTTGCCGTGTCGGTCGCCCTTCCACGCACGCACGAGGGCGAAGTCCACAGGCAACGATCGCTCGAGCAGGTAGGTCCTGCCATCGAACTCCGTAGTCTGTTTCGGCGGGGACGCGACGGCGACCGAGCCGTCCTCGGCGTAACGCCAGGGCAGCCCTCCCGCAGCGACCTGGGTACCCATCCCGGTCACCGTGTAGAACGCCGGCATGCCGACGCCGGCGGCCCGCAGACGTTCGGCAAGGGTGCCTTGCGGGGTCAGCTCCACTTCGAGCTCACCGCTGAGGAACTGATGCGCGAACTCCTTGTTCTCGCCCACGTAGGAGGCGACGACCCGACGAACCTGCTTGTTCTCCAGCAGCTTTCCGAGCCCCACCCCATCGATTCCGCAGTTGTTGGAGACGATCTCCAGGTCGCTGATCCCGCGTTCGACCAAGGCGTCGATGAGGATCGTGGGTATGCCGCAGATCCCGAAACCACCGGCAGCGATCACTGCACCCGAGGGGATGTCGGCAACGGCTTCGGCCGCCGTGTCCATCACCTTGTCCAGGCTCTTGCGGCTGCTCATGCCTGGCGCCGTGCCAGAGCATAGACGTAGTGGTCGATGTCGCCAAGGATCGCTGGACTCACCCGTGACCAGGTAGCAGTGGGCCGACTCTTCGCAAGGATATTCAGGGCGCCTGGACGGGTCGCTTCATAGTCGGAGGTGTGATCGCCACGGATACGTGATCGATGGTTCCGGGATGCATTACTGAGTTTCATGGCTCGTCCTTATATTTGGCACCCGATGGCTCTCATGGACGTGATGACGCGTCCATGTTCCTTCTGCTTCTCAGATCAGTTTCGCCAGCTGTGACAGCACCGTCTCCGGCACCGCGTGAGCAGGGATCTCCGCAAACAGGAAGTCGCCCGCGGACGCGCTCGCGGCATCGGAAAGCCAGTACTCCGGGGGCACCAGTGCCCCGGTCACCGAAGATCCGAGGATGTTCACCCCATCGCACGTGCGCCGCGCGAGCTCCCACCGATAGTTGAGGGTCACGTTGGAGACCGGTGTGTAGGCCGAGCTGTCCACCAGCGGCATGAAGTCGGTCCCGGTCCACCGTTCGTCGAGCAGGAGCATCGACACTGGCAGCATCGACATCCGCCGCAGCCAGCCGGCGACGTGCATCGCCGCATTCTCGGCATCGTCGATGGTCAGATCGGACACGGTGCCGGCGCCGCTGAGCTCATGGGTGAGTGCCAGCCAGAGCATCGGCGAGGGGATCTGCAACACCAGGGGGGCCGATGAGGTCTGGGACACCACGGTGGCCAGCTCCAGGGCCATGGAGGCAGTGGTCTCGTTCGCCAGGAGGGTCTTGAGGGCATACCCGGTACGCGACCTCGTGGACAGAGATGCCCGAAGGCCGTCGTTCGTGGCTACCGCGTTGGCGTACAGCGTGCCCAGGTCAAGAAGCGCCACGTCCGGCTTGAGCAGTCCCTGAGCCTGTCCGAAGAAGTTCGAGTATGCCGTCGGCTGCTGCCAGGGGACGTCGCGACCTTGGAGAATGACCGACTGCGCGTACTCATGGAAATCGAGCACCACGGCCCGGGTCCGGCCCGACTGGGGCTGGGTGATCACTTCTGCGAGCGTGATTGTCATGAGAGGCCTTTCAGAGTGTGGAGGGGGCGATCAAGGGATGTCAGAGTCGGAGGGGACGATCAGGGATGGTGCTCCCCGTCCGTACCGGCTGCTGTCGGACGGGGAACACCGCTATGGGGTAGGTCGGCCGAAAGGGGTAGAACGGCCGGGCACGTCAGGACTTGTGAGTCACTTCCTCGCCGTATTTCCTCTCGAGCTCGAGTACCCGCTGCTCGAGCTTGGCGATCTTCAGCACCCGGCGATCCGGCACCATGATGAGTGGCAGCTCGCTGAGCTTTCCCTTCACCCGCTCGGGCTCCATCCCGCCCCAGTGGGTCGCGATCAGCTCTTCGTCGTTGTCCTGGCCCCAGGAGCCGTAGTAGAGAAGCTCCTTCGGCGGCTCGGTCTTGACGAACTCCTTGACGAACTCGTGATAGGGCTTGCCGCGGGCAATGCGATCCCGGCGGGCCTGAGCCCTCAGCGCCTTCGTCGCTTCTTCGTCGACCACAAAGGTCTCCGGAGTCCAGACGACCCCGTAGATGTCGGTGGCCACCTGGGCAGAGATGCGGTTCAGCTGCAGATCGTCGACCACCATCTCGGGGTCGCGTTCCAGGACATCTCCGTAGCCGCCGCCCGCGCCCTGGGCGATCATGTACAGCTCACCCTGTTTGGCGACGTCAAACTGGAGGCCCATGTGAGCGGTCTGGTAGACACCGTCCTCGTAGGGCTGCTCGTTCATCACGCGTTCCATCGAGAGGTCGAACTTGGTGGGGTCTTCCCGGATGATGTCGTAGATGTTGATGCCCTTGACCGTGGCCAGCGGATAGACCGGGCAGCCGTAGCCGCCGAACAGTCCGGCGACCGGAGAGAACTTCGACCCGGACGTCACGGTCATGAAGCCCCAGCTCGGGGTGCCGCGGGAGGCCACGATCATCTCGTAGCCCATGCCGCCGCGGAACTTGCCGAAGCCCTGGTTGTCACGCACGAGCCGCTTGCTCACCAGCTGAAGGAACGGCACCTCCTCCTCCATGACCTCCTGCTCACCTATGTCGGCCATGGCGCAGAACAGCGGGGCCACGGCGTCCTCGCCGTCCCGGAACGCTTTTGCGCCACCGCCCATGCCGTTCAGGTCGGCACAGAGGTTGCCCACCTGCTCGCCGTTCTGCGTCGTGCCGCCCCAGAGGAAGTCGTTGATCTGGTTGAACCAGGGCGCCACCACGTTGGAGTACTTGTGCGAGCTGGAGAACTGCATCTTGGCGAAAGCCGTCTGCAGGGCGGTGAAGGCACGGAACGATGCCTGCAGTGACTGACCGACCGGGGCGTCATACCCGGCGTCCGCCCAGCTGTGCTCCTCGGTGATGACCTCGAAGGGTGAGAGGGCGCCCGTGCTTCGCGGAAGATCCGGCCACCAGTAGGACAGGATCGCCTGCGCCATGAAGGACTTGGTGGACGCCAGCGGCGAGTTGATGGCCCGGTTGAGGATCTCCGGACCGGTGCCGGTCAGGTCGACGATCACCCTGTCGCCCTTGATGGTGATCTTGCAGGCGAACTTGATGAGGATGTTCTCTTTCAGCGTCGAGTCGACGAACTGGTTGAACGTCACCGTGCCGTCCGGCATCTCCTTGATCCGCCGGCGCACCTCGGTCTCGACATCTTCGACGGTGACCCGCAGGGAGGCGACGAACGTCTCCTGGCCGACCTCGTCGATGAGGCGGTCGACCGTCTCCATCACCCGGCGAACCGCGCCCATCTTGACCTTGATGTCGGCCAGCATGAGCTTCGGGTCGCGCGTCGAGTGCTGCAGGAAGGTCAGCAGGTCGCGGCGCAGGTGCCCGCCCTCCACGATCTTGATCGGCGAGGCGCGCAGCCCGTCGTCGAAGGGGGTCTCCGAGCCGGACGGCATACCGCCTGGCTCGCAGGCCCCGTTCTCACCTTCGTGGATGGTCGCACCGACCCAGGCGATGATCTCGCCTTCACGGATGACCGGCACCAGCATGGACTGGTCGGTGTTGTGGACCATGCCGAAGCGGGAGTCGTTGTGGAAGAAGCCATCGCCGGGGTTGATACCGACGGTCGGCTCGTTCTTCCAGTTCTTCATGATGTATCGGATCGGGTGGTGCAGGACCGCCGAGAAGGCGATCACGCCACGGTTGGACAGGTAGCAGACATCACCCTCTGCCGTGTAGACCGCGACGGACAGGTCAGCCCACTTGGCACCGGGGGCCGCGCCCATGCTCTCGCACATCTCGAACGCCTCGTCCAGGGAACCGGCAAGACGCTTGCGGATGCGGTCGATCTCCAGGGGGTTGATGCCGTTGGTGATGCACTCCTGCTCGTACTCGGTTCGCGGCATGATCTCGTGATGGCGCATGATCGCCGGATCCGGTCCGAGGAACAACGTGGTCTCGTCCATGAACTTGTCGACCCACTGCTGTTCCTGCTCGGACAGAAGCTGTGAAGTCTCGTCGTTTCCGTCACGGACGTCTGTGTCTTGGGTAACCGTCATCTCTCTCAATCTCCTTTTGTCTCAGCTAGAAAGTGGTTGTCGTGAACTCAGTCGCTGAGTAGCCAGACGGCACCTTGGACGGTTGGTTCGAGCCGCCAGCCTGGTTCGACCAGGTAGGTGGTGTTCTCGGTCGTGACGATGGCCGGGCCCGCTATGACGTGCGTGTGCCTCAATGCCTCCGCGTCGTAGACGGGCGTGTCGATCGGCTCGTCAGCACTGGTGAAGTGAACCTTGCGGTGGGAGACCGGCTCGGGGGCTGTCTTCTCTCCGCCGGCAACAACGGAGTCGAACTTGATGACCTCGCCCTCGATGAAGGACGCCACGCGCACGGTCTGGACCCGGATTCCGGCCTCAGGTGCCTGCGTGCCCTCGCCGTAACGCCCGCCGAAGATCTCGGAGAAGGTCTTGATCAGGTGCAGGACGTCGGCGACGCCGTCGACCCGGTTGATGTCGAAGGAAACTGCGGTCGTGACGAGCTGGTTGCCGTAGCGCATGTCCATCTCGAGCCGGTACCTGACGTCGGCCCGGTCATAACCCTGACGTACCAGGTCCTCGGCGCCCTTGACCTCGAGCTCCTTGATGTAGGAGTTCATGGCCGCGTACTGGTTGTACAGGCTGCGGTTCAGCGGGTCGTACAGGACGACACGGGCGCTGCGCTCATGGATATGAAGAGGCTGCATGTTGCCGGCTCCCAGCGCCGAGAACACCGAGGCGAAGGGCGGGAACAGGATCTTCTTGATCCCGGCGCTGGCGGCGATCCCGCAGGCGTGCAGCGGGCCGTTGCCTCCGTAGGCGAGCATCGTGTAGTCCTCGATCAGGCCGCCGCGAGAACGCAGCTCCTTCTCGATGCCGATGGCCATCTGCTCGTCCACCGTGCTCTTGATGACCTTGGCGACCTCGATGGCCTCCAGGTCAAGCTCATCGCACAGCGTCTCCTCGATCGCATAGACCGACCGCTTCTTGTTGAGCTGGATGTGCCCGTTGGCGTAGTTGTCCGGGTCGAGGTAGCCAAGCAGCAGGTCTGCGTCGGTGACAGTCGGCTGAACGCCGCCGCGGTCGTAACAGGCAGGGCCCGGATCGGATCCTGCGGACTCCGGTCCGATCTGGATGGAGTGGTGAATGCGGTTGAAGCCGGCGATGGAACCGCCGCCGGCTCCGAGGGTGTTCAGGTGGATCATCGGCGCCGACACCATCCAGCGCCCGATCGTCGGCTGGAAGTCGTAGTGCCTGACCCCGCCCTCGGGCACCAGCCCGATGTCGAACGACGTGCCGCCCATGTCCATCGAGACGACATCACCGAGGCCGGTGGACTCGGAGAGGTGCTGTGCCGCCCCAACGCCCGCGATCGGCCCCGAGTGAATGGTCTGCAGGGCGTCGGTGGAGTTCGGCTGGGCCATCCCGCCGGAGTTGTGGATGACCAGCATCGGCTTCTTGTAGCCCGAGTCCCGCAGGTTGCTGGACAGCTGGTTCAGCGCGTGGAACATCGTCGAGTGCAGGAAGGCATCCACGATGGTGGCCGTGGCGCGCACATACTCGCCCTTGCGACCGGACACCTGACTGCTCAGCAGGACCGGGATGGAGCCCAGCTCGTGAGTGGGGTACTCGTCCAGGATGATCTCCAGGACTCGTTCCTCATGGGCCGAGTTCTCCGTGGCGTTGGTCAGCGCCACGACGATCGCCTCGGCGCCCTCGTCGACAAGCTCACGAACCTGTTGGCGCACGTCGTCGTACATGACGGGGACCAGCACCTCGCCCACCGAGTCGATCCGTTCCTTGATCGAGCGGATCAGCTTGCGCGGGACCAGCGGCTCCGGACGCTGGGCGTTCGGCATGTCACCCTGCCTGATGCCGTCGAGGCCTTCGCCATACCCACGTCCTCGGGACAGCGGGATCGTGTCCTCGAAGCCGTGGGTGACCAGGGCCGCGATGCGGGGGCCCTTGCCCTCGATCAGCGCGTTGGTCCCCAGGGTGGTGGCGTACCGGACCGAGTCGACCTGGGCCAGGGCCGTATCGCGGTCCACTCCGGCCCGTTCGCAGGCCCGGTCGAGTGCCTCGTTGAATCCGAGCGCCAGGTTGTGGTGGGTCGTGAGCGCCTTGGACTCGATATACAGATCGTCCCAAACGAAGAAACAGTCGCTGAAGGTGCCGCCGATGTCAACGGAGATGCGTTTCATGGTCACATGCCTCTCTGGTAGATACGGCGGTTAGTTGCTGGACGGAGAATGAGAGTGGCTGCCGGTCGACTCGAACCTTGCGGTGAAGTCGGTGACCGCGTTCTCGCCCGGCCCGTAGTTGACGACGACCTCGGCGTTGTCGCCGCTGGCTTCCCACTTCTCGCGAAGCGAGTCGATGTCCCAGATCATGTCCACCGTCGGGGGGTGGCCGGGCGGAAGATACTCGGCCTCGATCTGGGTGCCGCACTGCGGGCAGCAGAACTCGAGAATCCGGCAGAAGGCAGGGTCCGGGGAGAACGTGAACTCGTACTTCTCGGGGTCGAGGATCGGCGGGTGGATCTCCCGGGGATCGCGGTCGTAGACCAGCGTTCCCTCCTTGTAGTTGCCGCGGGCATCGCCGAGGTCCTGGCCACAGATCCGGCACAGCCACCTCTCGGAGTCGAGGTCGATGAACAGGTACTCCGTCATGGGAACGCGCATGGTGCTCTACCTTTCGCTGAAATGGTCTGGAACGTTCATTGCGGAGTCGCTACCTTGAGTCGGTGAGCAGCAGGTCTCCTGCCGCCGAGATATCCAGGGTCCAGCCGGCCGGAACTCTTGCCGTGAAGAACGGGCCCTCGACGATGGCCGGTCCCGATGCCGTTGCACCGGGCTGCTGGCCCTCGAGCTGGTAGACCGCGATGGTGTCGATCTGCGTTGCTGATGAACGGACTGCACGGGTGCCGGAGGCGACGGCGTCGCTCTTGTCCGCGGGGGTCCCGCCCTCGATCACGGGGTGCGGCAGGGCGAAGGTCGCCTTGAGGGAGAGGATGACGTTCTGCCCCGCGGTGGGCGAAGGGACCAGGCCATCGGAGTACACCGTCGACGGGCGGGACGAGCCGTCCGCGTTCTCGGTGACCAGCCTCCAGTCGACCCTGCAGTCGCTGAGCTCGTGCCCTTCCTGGAACATGTCTCGCGAGGCCTTGGACTCCATCGCCTTCTTCGCCTCGTCGACAGCGGTTGCGTCCATACCTGTGATGTTGGTTTCGTAGGTCTGGGCGATGTCGGAGAAGCTGATCCCGAAGGCCGAGAACACGGCCGCGAGCTTGGGCACCAGTACGTGACGGACACCGGCGATCCGTGCGGCGCTGCAGGCACTCATCGGTCCGCCACCACCGAAGGCAGCCACCGTGGTCGTCTCGGGGTCCTCGACAAAATGAGCGAATGCTCCGGCCATCTTCTCCGAGTAGGTGTCCTCCATCCGGACCAGTGCTTCTTCCAGGCTGATTCCCAGGGGTTCGGCGATGGTCTTGGTGATGACGGCTTTCGACCGCACGGCGTCGAGAAACATCTCGCCGTTGAGGTACGTCTCGGGATCGAGCACGCCGAGAAGCAGGTTCACGTCCGTGATGGTTGCCTGCGTGCCGCCGAAGCCGAAGCACGCGGGCCCGGGGGCGGCGCCGACACTCTCGGGACCGACGGTGATCGTGCCGCCCTCGACGGCAATGATGGAGCTTCCACCCACACCGGTCGAGTGAACGTTGCTCATCTCGTAGGAGATGGACACCCCCTTGACCGAGCCATGCCGGTCAGTGGCGATCGTCGAGTTGTTCACTGCGCCGACATCTGTGGTGGTGCCACCCACATCGATCATCAGGACGTTCTGAAGGCCGTAGGCCTCGGCCAGCGCACGGGTACCTTCCAGGCCGCCTCGCGGCCCGGATGAGTAGGTCTTGAGTGCCACCGACTTGGCCACCCGCGACGACGCGCCGTCGTTGCGGTAGATCAGGAGGGGGTTCTTGATCTTGTGCGCGCGCAGGCGGTCCTCGGCGTTGTAGAGGAACCGTTCCACGGTCGGGTGCAGGAACGAGTTGAGGATTCCGGACCAGATCTGACGGGAACGGTCAGTGTCGGTGGCAAACTCCCGGGAGAAGAGGATCGGAACAGATCCCAGGAGATGGCGCGGGAAGTTCTTGAGCATCGCCCGCTTGTACAGGTGCTCACGCTCAAGAGTCGCAGCGGCGACGATGAGACGCTCGGCTCCGATCGTGGTCAGGCGGTTGACCTCGGCTACCAGGGCCGTTCGCAGCTCATCGTCCGCGCCTTCGCGGGGCAGCAGACCGACGCGATCACCGATCAGGTCATCGAAGAGCAGTGCGGACTCGTCGGACGCGCGCAGCTCATCGACCAGTGCAGGATCGTCGGTGATGAGTCCGATAAGCGGGCCGTTGCGCTCGATCAGAGCGTTGGTGCCCTGGGTGGAGGAGTAGCGGATGTGCCGGGTCGAGTGCAGCAGCTTCGAGAGGTTTGCTTCCCCATACAGCTCTGCCGAGGCCTTGGTCATGCCGTCGAACAGACACTGTGAGAGATCGACCGGGGTCGTGAGCGTCTTGGTGAAGGTGAAGTCTGTTCCACTCCCGACGACGATGTCAGTGAGAGTCCCACCGTTGTCGATATTGATCAGACGCTCCATGATTGTCCCTTTTCGTTTGGGTGAGATGCGAGCTGCGGGTCTGGGGTTTGGTGCGGCTGCTGCGAATCTCAAGAGTGCTGGATCTGCCAACGGTCTGACCTGTCCCATATTTGGACACCGGTCGGACACCGGAAATGACGGCGCGAAGGGCCGGCAGGGGTCGATATCGCCACCGTCGGAGAGAGCGTTTCGGTCTGCGCACGCCTGGGGAATGTCAACTGCACGCAGTCCGGGTTTGAGACGTGTCTCACATTCGGACACCCCAAGAAAGCCTCAAAGCACCGAAAACCGTTCCCGGGCGGTCAACCAGGAGGCATCCTTGAGGAGTCACCGGGGAGAGAGAAGGACTGACATGGCGGACGTCGCGGCCCGACGCCAACGCATCACTGCTGCCCGCGCTGGATTCCTTGCCACGGGGTCCGCACACGAGAGCGCGGTCCCCGATGTCGTCGCAGCGTCATGGCAGCGATCACGCAGTGCCGGCGTTGACGCATCGACATCCGAGGCTTCTTTTCACTCCGATCTGGACACCTCGTCGCGGCTGGTCCGCTGCTCACGGCCGATCATTGATCGGTTGAGCGAGGAGACCGCCAACATCCCGCTGAGCATCGCGGTGACCGATGGCAAGGCGCGGGTGCTCACCCGCGTCGACAACTCCCGGACGATCGGTCTGCTCCTGGACAAGGTCTCGTTCGCACCCGGTTTCGACTACGGCGAAGCGGGCATGGGAACCAACGGCGTGGGGACCGTCTTCGAGTCCGGGCAGCCGATCCAGATCGTGGGACCGGAGCACTTTCATGAGCTTCTACAACCATTTGCCTGTTCCGGAACCCCCATCCGTGACCCACTCAGCGGCCGCATCGAAGGCGTCCTCGACATCAGCTGTCTGGTCGAGCACTCAAGTCCTCTGATGCACGCGCTGGTCAGGTCTGCAGCCCACGACATCGAGCGCAACCTGCTGATAGACCGCAGCCAGTGCCAGCAGGCGCTGTTCGAGACGTTTGTCCGCGCTGACGCTCGAAGCCGGGGTGGCGTCATGGCCGTCGGCGGCACCGTCGTGATGGCCAACACCGTGGCCCAGGGACTGCTGACGCCGATGGAACGCGCAACGATCCAGGATCACGCTCGCTACCTGATGAGCCGGCACGACCGCACGGTGGATCAGCTCGAGCTGACCACAGGCAAGGTGATCCGCATCAAGGGAACACGCATCGTGGTCGGGACAGACATTGCCGGAATGGTCCTGGAGATCACTCTGGTCGCCGAAGCCGCCCAGTCAACCAGCCAGGTTGTCGCAGAGCGGCCAGTCCCCAAGCTCGTCCTGGGCAGCGGCGCGAACCTCAACCTGCCACAGCTGCTGACTGCCTCCACGCTGAGCGGTAGCGGTCTGTCGCCGTTGTGGAAGCGCGCCTGCAGCGACATCGCAGCCGCCTCGGCCAGCCACGACGCATTCCTTGTCATGGGAGAGACCGGGACCGGCAAGTTCTCACTCATCGCCGAGATCTATCACCGGGTCAACCCCAGAGGTCGAAGCCTGCTCATCGACGCGGTCGACATCTCCCCCTGCTTCTACGACGACGCCGAAGCCGCCCTCGAAGCGAACGCCCAGCCAACCCTGTACATCTTCAGGAACATCGACGCACTGTCCACCGACGGAGTTGAAGAGCTCAACAAGTTCCTGCTGGCATTGGCGGACAGCGACAAGCCGGTCTACCTCGCGGCCACGCTGTCTGATGCCAACCTCGACTCGGACCTGCCGTTCCGCGACCTCCTGGTCCACTTCCAGCAGGCTGTGACGGTGCCGCCGCTTCGCCACAGAACCGAGGACATGGCAACGGTTGTGTCCCAGGTGCTCAACCAGATCTCCCAGGGACGACCGACCCGTGTCGGGCCAGCCGCCATGCGCGTCATCTCCCGGTACTCGTGGCCACGCAACATCACCCAGCTCGAGGAGGCTCTGGCGGCGGCTCTTCTGCGGCGCCCCGTCGGGGACATCCAGCCCGAGGACCTGCCGGGTTACTGTCACGACTCGGCCCGGCGGCAGCTCTCCGGGATGGAGGCCGTCGAGCGAGATGCCATCGTCAAAGCCCTCCGAGAGGCAGACGGAAACCGGGTTCAGGCCGCGGCAACGCTGGGGATCGCGCGCTCTTCCCTGTACCGCAAGCTCAAGAGCTTCGGCATCTCCACGATCTAGCCGGCCGCCGCGATGGGCTGAGGCTGGCGGGATGTCTCGCGCTCGGCGAAGAACGCCATGAGCCCGGGCCGGCGGCGAAGCCAGGCAGTCAGAGCCGTCAGCGAGCGCCGGAACGACAACCAGCCGAGAAGCACCACAGCCACCCCGAAAGCAAGGCCGCCCAGCACGTCCCACGGATAGTGGGCGCCGATGTATACCCGTGTGAGCGCCATCAGCGCGGCAGCAAACACGGCGAGGAGACCGAGACGGCGGTTGACCAGCAGCAGGCCGGCGGCGACCGCGCCGCCCATGACCGCGTGGTCGGAGGGGAAGGAGAAGTCGGTGGTGAAGGCGGCCAGGCGCAGGATGTGCGGGTGGGTGACATAGGGCCGGGCCTCGGCGAACACGTGACCCAACGGCTGGTTGAGCGCGAGCGCGATCAAGGTGGCGATGCAGGCCCAGGCCGCCGCCGCAAGCACCCTTGACTCTGCGCGCCGCGAGATCAGCACTCCGGCCAGCAGGAGCACGGCGAACAGGGCAACGCCGTACTTGGCGTAGGCCAGGGCCGGAGAATGCAGCCACGTCGTATGGCGGGCGAACGAGTTGATCGCGAGGAGCAGCTGATCATCCAGCCGTCTCAGGGCGTCCATGTTTGAGCCTTTCGGGTCAGGGTCGGCTGTTGCGGGCTCGTCATGCGTCTATCAGCGCCCGGAGCGCCTGACCACATCGATGACGGCGAGGAAGGCAGCCGTTTGCGTCCAAGCTGTTGATCTGGGATCCCACAGCCTAACCGGTCAGGGCGATCCCGACTCGCAGCGACGATCAGGGTCAGGTGACCGTGAGCTGGGTGTACATCCCGGCCGTGTAGTGGCCGGGGAGTTGCAGACCACTGACGGCGCGTCGCCATGCGACACGCCGTCAGCTACGGCTTGGCCGGCCCCAGCCCATCCTGCCGGTCCGCGGTGAAGCAGTTGTCTGGTGCCGCTCTCAGTGCATCATCGGGCCGGATGGCACGGTCGTGGCGCGACTCATCATCGGCTGGGGAACGACTGGCTGAACCGTTGCGGGCATGTGGGGCATGACTGCGTGATATGCGGGCAGAGTCTGGGGTGCTGGGCGGGCGACTTGACCGACACTGCTGTGCCCTGCAGCCATCGGCGTCGCCATGGCACCGGACAGTCCGTTGGCGCTGGCGCTCGCGTGCACAGGCACGGCACCGGACTGGCCCTTGGCGCTGGCGTGCGTGGCGGCGGCGGCGTGCGCTGACGTGGAACCAAACAAGCCCTTGGCCTTGGCGTTGGCGTGTGCAACAGCGGTGGCGCTGGCATGATCTGACGCCGGCCCGACACCGCTCACGTGCAGGACCTGACCCGGGGCATCCCCAGCGGTCAGCGATCCGGTGGCCGCGTAGGCTCCGCTGGCAGCCAGTGCGACGCCGAGCAGACTCGCAGCTCCGGTCACGACCAGCTTCTTGGATTTCTTCATCATGTCTGTGCCCTTCTTTGGAACGCCCCGCTTTCGGGGCGCTCTGATGACCCTCTCAGCGCGGTATGAGCTGACCGGGAGAGCCAGATGAGAGAGCTCTCATCACCGCGCGGACATCAGCGTCGCCGATCAACCCGGAGAGCTGGCTCATCTGAGGCGGTAGCCAGGCCGCGTACGGTCCGCGACGAGTGGAATATCCGGATCGTGAACGCTCGCTGGTACGTGAGATCGCTAGCGGGAGCTAACAGGGATCGGCAGCGTGATCTCGAAGGTTGCCCCCTTGCCCGGTCCGTCGCTGTGGCCGAGCAGCTGTCCATGGTGCGCCTGAACGATTGCCCTTGCGATGGTCAGGCCGATGCCGCTTCCCGCGCCGTTCGCGGTACGGGAGGAGTCGCCCCGGTAGAAGCGCTCGAACAGGTGGGGGGCCAGTCCGGGGTCGAAACCCTCCCCCGTGTCGGTCACCGCGATCCGGCAAAGGTCGCCGTGCCGGGTGGCAGCGATCGTGACGACGCCCCCCGTCCCGGTATGTCTGAGGGCGTTGTCCAGCAAGGCGCCCAGCGCCTCGGCCAGCCGATCGGGGTCGACCAGCACCTTGCCGCCGCTGACGCCGCCCTCGGTGCTGAGGCTGATCCCTGCGGCGTCGAACCTCGGGCTGGCCGCGGCCACCGCCCCGGAGACCAGGTCCTGCGTCGGGACCAGGACCGGGTGCAGGTTCAGCTGGCGTTCCTCCGCGCGGGACACCGCGGACAGGTCACCCACCAGCCGGTGCAGCCGCTGGGACTGCTCAGTCAGCGTCGCAAAGGTCGTCTGGTCACTGGGCAGGATGCCATCGCTGAGAGCCTCGATCGTGGCCTGCATCGAGGCGAGGGGCGTACGCAGCTCGTGGGCGAGATCAGCGAGCATGCGTCCTCGCGTCTGCTCCGTGGTCGCCAGCCGGCGAGCCATCAGGTTGAACGAAGTGGTCAGCCCGTCGAACTCCGGGCCGAAGCGCGGCTGGCGAAGCCGGGTCTGGTAGTCACCGTCGGCGATCCTGCGGGCGGCCGCGGCAGCCTCGGCCACCGGAGCCGCGACTCGCCTGGCCACCAGCCAGGTCACGACCAGGGCGGCCATCAGGGCGAACGTCACGCCCACCAGCAAGGCGATGAACAGGGCGTTTGAGAAGGCCTCGTCGACGTGGGTCTGCGCCTGGGCGGACACCAGCGGCCTGATCTGGTCCAGGTGCGAGTGGAACACCGGCCGGGCCACGATCAGAGCTGCGAAGAGCAGGGTGCCGGCGCCGGCGAGGACGACCAGACTCATCGCGGTGAAGAGTCGCCAGGCCAGACCCAGCGCGGGTTTGGGGGGCCGGTCAGTCAAGGCCCTCATCCGGACCCCATCCGGTAGCCGACACCGCGGACGGTCCGTCCAAGGTGACTGGACCCGGAAGGCCGCCAGCACGACGAACGGTTCGCTCGCATCGTCGACTCGGGTCTCCTGGCGGTAGGTGACGTCCTGGAGTCCGTTGACTCGGCGCTTCCAGCTGCTGCTGTTGTCACCGACGCGTACGGCCTGAAGGTCGACGGGGTGCGCTACATGACGCCAGACGAGGCGGTGGTCGCGGCCACGCAGGGCCGGATCCTCTCCGGGTGGACTTTCTGGTACGTGGCGGACCTCGGCACCCTGGATGAGGTCGCGGACCTTGTGGAGTTATCGACCTAGGGGGAAGTGCAACCTAGGCACGAGCCGACTCGAACCGCGGTCCCCAAGCCAACAGCCCTGCCACGGCGGGGATCCACGCTAATGAGCTTGGACTCATCTAGTCCCCTATGCCCTTCCGGGCCGCCCGTTCCGGGCTGAAAATGGGGTCGTGGTTGCCCGCCGATGCCGTCGCTCCTTGGTTCCTTCAGGCCGTCATCTAGTCGGGCACCGGGAGCTGCGCTTTGG
>Ga0097691_1000364_pt1 | contig 41188 bp, 37 predicted proteins | sample NGESurdeep072012_8_FD_72858 | JGI IMG/M metagenome (GOLD analysis project Ga0097691, IMG submission 72858) | Arctic peat soil microbial communities from Barrow, Alaska - NGEE Surface sample 210-1 deep-072012 | ecosystem: Environmental > Terrestrial > Soil > Wetlands > Peat ... | reverse complement strand
TCGGTAAACCGATAATAGTTTGGCCGCGGCCAAACGGAGCCGCTGCGATCTAAATCGCGCGCGACAATACCGGTTGTCGTTACTCAAAATTCCGAATGCGTGCGATACTGACGGCATGGACCCTGTGTGTGGCGAATTGCTGATTCCGGGAAGATCAGTAATTCGCCACACCCACGTCAAGTATTGGGCTGGCGTCGCGTTGATTCTATTGTTTCTTTATATTGCATGGCTTTAATCAGACGAGGTCGGCAGCTAAAGGAGGGTGTATGACAGCGGAAGAACCACGCACCGTCGTCGTGACCGGCGCTTCTACCGGGATCGGTGCGGCCTGCGCCGAGTACCTGGGCGAGAAAGGCTTTCGTGTGTTCGCGACCGTCCGCAAGCAGTCGGATGCGGAGGCAATCGCAGCGCGCGGCCGCTCCTCCCTCAAACCGCTCCTGCTCGACGTAACCGATGCCGAGTCGATCGCAAAGGCCGCGCAAACCGTCGAGGCGGCGCTGGACGGTGCGGGGCTCGCCGGACTGGTCAACAACGCTGGAGTCTCGATCGACGTGCCGATCGAGTGCGTCGAAATCGACGCGTTACGCTATCAGATCGAGGTGAACGCCATAGCCCCGGTGGCGGTGACGCAAGCGTTCTTGCCGCTGCTGAGGCGGGCGCACGGTCGCGTGGTGAACGTGAGCTCCGTCAACGGCCGTGTCGCCTCACCGTTTTCGGGCCCCTATTGTATGGCGAAGTTCGCGCTCGAGGCATTCACGGATTGTTTGCGACAAGAACTCGCCGACTGGGGAATGCACGTGGCCTCGGTCGAGCCGGGAGCGATCAAGACGCCGATGTGGGATAAGGGGCGCACGGATCAGAGGGACTGGGCTGACAGGGCTTCGAAGGAGCAGCGCGATCTCTACGGGGAGGGTTACCAAGCGTTCCGCAAGTTCCATGACCAGAACGCAGCGGGTGCCGTTCCCTGCGATGCGGTGAGCAAGGCCATCTTCCACGCGCTCACGGCCAAGACGCCACGCACGCGCTATCTGGTCGGCACGGATGCCCGCGTGTACGCGCGGCTGGCACAGATCTGTCCCGATCGCGTCACGGACTGGGTTGTGCGCAAGGTGATGGGTCTCGGCAGCGTGCGCTCCTCGCGGAGGGGCTGAGGCACCGGGGGAACGGGATCATTGAGAAGGAACGGGTATGCGAACACGTGCGACAATACTATCAACGGCCAATGACCCTAATTCAGTTTCCCTGTTATTCGAAGAACACTTCCACTCTTCGACATCGCGGAGCGACAGCGAGCACCGAAGATACCAGCGCACGGCACAAAGAATCAGCTCCGGCGCCGTCTGCCGCCATTTGAACATTGCCGGTCGGGTCGCGTTCTTCACCATCTTTGCAGCCTACCAGCCATTTCAGCCAAAGTTGCAACACATCCGGCTTGACGCTGGCGAGCGTGCTCGCGCGGTATCCTCTTATGACAGCCCAGGTCATTGGCGCGATTCACTGGCAAGCGCTCCGACTATGGCTAAAGGGCGTACGGGTAACCTCGCATCCAGACAGGCTAGCGCGCGCAGCAGCGATCGACCGATAGGTCAGCTCGTAACTCCAGTACCGGAAGGCAAGATCAATTCGCATCTGTCGCACGCTGAGACAGCCCTGGCGCGGAGTCAGCACCTATCGCTGCGCGGGCGATTCCGCGCAGCATGCCGGCGAAAACCAGTTGGTGCAGCGGAAAGATCCCGTACCAATACGCGATTCCCGGCAGGCCGACCGGATCGAATATTGCCGTCTGCCTGATCGTTGAACCGTTTCCTTCCGCTACGACCTCGAAGTCGAGCCATGCGCGGCCCGGCAGACGCATCTCGGCCGCAAGCCGGAGCTGACGCGGGGGATCGAACAACTCCACCCGCCAGCAATCTACCGCGTCGCCAACCTGCACCGACGCAGCATCGCGTCTGCCGCGACGCATCCCTACTCCTCCCACCAGCAGGTCGAGGATGCCGCGCAATTGCCATAGCCACTCGGCATAATACCATCCAGTCGCGCCACCAATGCGCTGGATCGGCGCGAATGCCCGCTCCGGCGGAACATCGACGTGCACCATGCGCGAATCGACGAGGCGGTTGCCGAACCGTACTCCACCCCAATCGCGCGGCTCGCCGGCCGCGGACATCGCGTCAGACCATCGCGTGCCGCGGTAATCGAGATCTTCGTTGCGCAGCGCGAGCGCGATTGCCTCGCGCATTCCGCGGGGCCGGATTGAAAATACTTTGAGCGCGGTATCGTCACGGACCACCGTCGGATGGATCATGCTGTCGATGAGCTTGCGGCCGACGCGCGCGTATAGCGGCGTTACCAGGCCCAGCCACAGGCTCGAGAGCCGCGGTGTGAGCACCGGCACGGGAATCATCAGGCGATGCAATCCGCGCTGGCACGAGTACTCGCGCAGTATGTCGCCGTAGGACACGACATCCGACCCGCCGATTTCGTAGATTGGACTGCCCTCGACCTCAAGCTTCAGCGCCGCAAGCAGGTAATCGATCATATCGCCGATAGCGATCGGCTGCGCCTTCACCGCGACCCATTTCGGCGTGATCATCACGGGCAGACGTTCGGCCAAAGCGCGGACCATCTCGAACGAGAGGCTGCCGGATCCAATGATAATCGAGGCGCGAAATTCGATAACATTAACGCCTGACTCACGGAGCACTTCACCGACTTCGTGTCGGCTTCGCAGATGCGTCGAGAGTTCGCCGCCGCTCTCACCAAGACCGCCCAGGTAAACGATGCGTCGCACGCCTGCCGCACGTGCCGCGGCCGCGAAGTTGCGAGCGCCCTCGCGGTCTTTCTCTTCGAATGAATCCGCGGACCCCATCGAATGAACCAGGTAGTATGCGGTCGAAACGTTCTGGAGAGCCGTCGCGAGACTTGCGGGATCGAGCACGTCACCGCGAACGACTTCAGTTTCGGCGGCCACTCGCGAGCGCAGGTAATCGGGCCGGCGCGCGACGCATCTCAACCTGACTCCGGCAGCCTCGAGCGCTTTCAACAGGCGCCCGCCAACGTATCCCGACGCGCCCGTCAGCAGCACGACGGGCCGCTCTGAAGCTGTCATTTGTTCAGCCGCCAAATTTCAAAGTTGAGCGCCACAGCGAAACTTACCCATGCGAGATAGGGCACCAGGATCCACCCGGCGAGCGTGACGACGCGGCGGAAGCTCACGATCGTCGCCGCGATCGCACACCACAGGGCCACGATAGCGAGAAGAGCTGCGCCCGACGAATGCAGTCCGAAGAACAGGCCTGACCAGGCCACATTCAAGATCAATTGTATCGCGAATATTGAAAGCGCGGGCGTCACATTGCGCGAGGTGCGTTGCAGCCAAACCATCCACGCGGCGAATCCCATGCTGGCGTAAAGTGACGTCCATACTGGTCCGAAGACTCCGTTTGGCGGTGTCCACGCCGGCTTGTTCAGCTTTGCATACCAATCGCTTAGGGCGGGAGTGGCCATCAGCGCGCCGATTCCTGCCGCCGCAAAGCAGATAGCGATCCAGATTATCAGCCCGGTCCACCTTGTACTCGCCGTTCTTTCAGTTCGTAGCATTTCGGTTCATCGCGCCACGTCCTTTAATTCGCACAGACCCAACGCGTCAGACGTGATTGCGGAGCATTAGCTCCTTCGGATGCGGCTCCAGGTAAACCTGGCCGCGCAGATAGGTGATGCCGAACTCGCGGACGTAGTGCCGAAAGAGAGTAATCGGCACGATCAGCGGCACGAGACCGCGGTGGTAGTCATCGATCAGCGTGACGAGTTCCGAGCGCGCGGTCGCGTCGAGACGCTCGCGCAGATAGCCGAGCATGTGATGCAGCACGTTGGTGTGACGGGCCGTCGTCGCGACCTTCTTCAGTGCGTCCATGAACGCCAGTTCGTAATCATCACGCACCCGATCTCGAGCCAGACGCTTGGCGTTGGCGACGAACCGTCCCAGCTCGCTGTACGCCTTGGGCGAATGCGCCATCAGTACGAGCTTGTGTGCTGTGTGGAATTGCACAAGGCCGCCGAGAGTCCATCGCGCCGAGAAGAACGAGCGCAGACGCCGATAGGCGAAGACGCGCTCGACAAAGTTCTCGCGCAGATGCGGGTCGTTCAGCCGCCCTTCCTCCTCGACCGGCAGGCTGGGGTAGCGGCGCATCAGCGCGGATGCGAACAAGCCGGCGCCGTCGCGCGCCGGCATCCCGGACGGACCGTACACCCGCACCCGCTCCATCCCGCAGCTCGGCGAGTCCTTTTTCAGCACGTAGCCGGAGAGTTCCTCGCGGCCGAGCGCGGCAGTGCGGCGTTCCGCGTAAGCGTGCATCTTGTCGGTGTGATCGAGCCCGGTTTTGTTCCCGACCAGTCGAATAGCGGCAGCATGATCAGGGCCGCGGACCAGGCGGATACTTTCGCGCGGCACGCCGAGTCCGATTTCCAGTTCGGGGCAGACGGGAACGAACTCGACGAAACGTCCCAGCGTCTCAGTCAAAAATTCGCTGCGCTTGTGACCTCCGTCGAAACGTACCTCCTCGCCGAGCAGGCATGACGACACGCCGATTCTGATCGGCTCATCGCTGGCGTATAGCCCTTTCGCTGGCGCTACGCGTTCCATTTTTCGATATACGCGCGGCTGTCGAACTTGCGCGACGTGCTCGCGAACGACATGTAGCGGATTTTGCCATAGATCGGCCGCTCGGGGCTGTTGTCGCTTCTCAAAATCTGGTTTGCGCCGGAAGCCGTCTGTCGGAACCAATTCACCACGCCCCCTCAGGCTATGCGAGGCCGTCTAGATTTGCGAAGGAATTCGGGCCGGACCAAGTTTTGAGAAGCGACAGTGTTCGACGGTCCCGCACGAGCGGTTCGATGCGCCCAGACGATTCGTTCCTCGGCTCACTGTAGCCGCAGACTAGAAAAAGCACTGAGCGAAAGCTGCTGCGCCGAGTATCCAGGGCGAGCGCGCGATGCTGCACCCCCTCCTCATCGAGGACCGGTTTGAAGCCGAGCAGGGAACTGAAATGCGCATTCGGCCCGTCACCCCGCACAAGGTTTTCGGTAGCGACAGGCAACGAATTGAAGACCGTAGATCAAATCGCCCACGGGGCGGGGCGTTTTTCGAAGAACGCCTCGAGGCCGGCGCGGCATTCGTCGGTCAGAAGCGGGGCTGCCTTGTACTCCGCCATCTTCATTGAGACTGCTTGCGCGGAGACCTTCTCCAGCAGCGCTTTCGTGATCGTCTCCGCCTTGGGCGCGTTCATCGCCACCGAAGCCGCCCACTTCATCGCGGTCGCCATAAGCTGATCGCGCTGGACCACTTCGTTGATAAGGCCGATCTCCTTGGCGCGGTCAGCTGTGATGAGTTCTCCAGTCAGAACCAGGAAGCGGGCGTGACGCTCGCCGACCAGGCGCATCAGGTGAATCAGGACCATCCCGGCTTGGATTCCGCGCCTCATCTCCGGATATCCGATTCGCGCCTCGGGTGCGGCCACGGCCATGTCGCACGCGCTAACCAGCGCCGCTCCCGCCGCCGCTGCCGCGCCGTTGACCGCCGCGATGGTGGGTTTGGGAAATCTGTACAGCCGATCGACCAGCTCTTCGCCGCGGAACGCATCGGCCCATAACGCGCCGCCGTTCTTGTCGAACTTAATCTCATCGAGCGCACGGCGGAGTTCCTTCAGATCCATGCCCGCTGAGAAGGCCGATTCGGCGCCGGTGACAATCAGCGCGCGCACGCTGCTGTCGTCCTCCGCGCGATGAAGCGCCGCCATGATCGCGTCCACCATCGGCATGCTGAGCGCGTTTCGGGTCTGTGGGCAGTTGAGAGTGATTACCGCAGCCGGATAGCGAGTCTCGTAGCCAACGAGTTCCGTTTCCATCGAAGAATCCTCCTTTCATGCTCTCAGGACACATCCCTGCCACGGCGCACGCGTTAGATCTAAGCGTGGCTGGTGGCAAGCTTCCGCATCAGGTTCGCGACCGCACGTGGTCGGCGATCCGCGGTGAACAAGCCGACCTCGGTTACTTTCCCCACCGGGACGGTCAACCCGGAATCCCAATCGTATTGATCGCCGCGGCTATACCAGCAAAGCCCTCGCACCGGCAGACCCTCGCCACGCATCTTGCGCAGTCGAGCCGAAAGTGCGGAAAGCCACGTCTCTTGCTGGCTGACGGCGAGGCCGAGGTTCGAGGTTTCCGCTACCCAGAAGTCAACACCGTAACGCCGATGCCATCGTCGCGCGCAGTCCTCATATGCGTCGATGCGCCGTTCGATCGTCCAATCGCGGGCGCTTCCGCCGACCACCAAAGCCGAAGTGGGATAAAAATCGTGGCCGGCGATCGTGTTTGCCGTCGTGGCCAGCGAATCGATACGGCTGCGAACGCCAGGATCGACTGCCGCAAAATCGCGTGCAATCATCGAAGGCAGATCTCTTCCGAATTGAAGATCCCATACCGCCCACGCGGTTGCTTCGATTCGCGCCGCCTCCCCGGCGTGTTCAGCATCCGCGGCGATCGCGCAGATAAAGCCCTCTGCGCCTATCCACCATCCGTCGCGATCGGCGCGAATCCGCACGTTTGCCTCGAGATTGGCCAGAACCACGTGGCACAGAGCGTTGGCAAAGTCCGCGCGCGACCGGCGCCGATCGTTCCACGCGCCTTGCAGACCACAGCTAAGCGCGGTGATAAATGGCTCGTTGATCGGCGTGAACCAGCGCGGCGAGCGGTAGCGGGAAAGAAACGCCTCGACGTAGCGGATAAAGCCGTCCACCCACGCCGGATCGCAAAAGCCGGGGTAATGGTCCGGGAGGCCGAAATGGCATAGGTCAACCACCGGCTCCAGACCGTGCCGCTCGCACGCCGCCAGTGCCTGATCCCAGAGCGTCCAGTCGTAAATGCCCGGCTGGCGCTCGGTTAGACGCCACGGCATCCCGTAACGCCACACGTGGATTCCGAGTCCTGCGACTGCGGCGAGGTCGGCGTCTTGATTCTCGAGATGGCGGCTGAGCGCGAACTCGTCCACCCGAACCAGTTCACCATTATGGGAGACGATAGGGTCCGATCCTTCTTCGCCGCATGCCCAAACGAATTGCGGAAAACTCACGCAGCGCAGCCTAGGGCAGGGCGGCGAAGGCGTCAACGTCGCCAGTAGGACAGATTCCCGAGTGCCTGAAATCGCCGTCGTGGTTGGGTGCAATCGACGGCACTTCGACAAGCGTTCTGCTCGCAAGCGCGCTATAAAAGCGCAATCGCCGAAGCTCCGGATGCCTTACAATCGCGGCGCGATCCTGCCGTACATGCCAACCGTTCAACTCGCTTGCCGCGCACGCGCCGCTTCCGCTAAGTTCGGATAACGCCTGCTGGAACTAATGCATCCCGGAATTCACGCCAAGAGCGATCCTGACAAGGCCGCATACATAATGGCGGCGACCGGCAAGGTTGTCACGTATCGCGAGCTCGACGATGAGTCGAACCGCGCCGCGAATCTATTGCGATCGCTTGGGCTTGAGCCGGGCGACGGAATCGCATTGTTCGCCGAGAATCATCACCGCTACCATCAGGTTCTCTGGGCGGCGCAGCGTTCCGGACTCTACTACTCCGCGATCAGCTCACGCCTGACGGCGGAAGAAGTCGCCTACATCGTAAATGACTGCGGCGCGAAAGTGTTCATCACAACGCACGCGATGGCCGGCGTCGCAGGCGAGATGGACGCGGCTGAAATGATCCCGGGCGGCATCAAGCGCTACATGATGGACGGCGCAATCGCGGCTTATGAATCGTGGGAGGATGCCGTTGGCTTGCAGCCATCGATTCCGATCGCCGACGAGACCGAGGGCGCCGCGATGCTCTACTCGTCGGGCACTACCGGCAAACCCAAGGGCGTGAAGCATCCGCTAAGCCACCAACCGCTGGGCGCGCCAAATCCGATCGGCATGGTGCTGGCTGGGCTCTACCAGGCGACTCCCGAGATGCTCTACCTGTCGCCGGCGCCGCTTTATCATTCGGCACCGCTGCAGTTCACGATGGCGGTGCATCGGATTGGCGGCACGGTGGTCGTCATGGAGCACTTCGACGCGGAACAGTCGCTCGCGCTTTTCGAGAAGTACCGGGTGACGCATACGCAGATGGTGCCGACGATGTTCATCCGGATGCTCAAGTTGCCCGAGCCGATGCGCCGCAAATACGACCATTCGACATTGAAGGTGGCTATCCACGCGTCCGCGCCGTGTCCGATCACGATCAAGGAACAGATGATCGCCTGGTGGGGGCCGAAGATTTTCGAATACTACGCGGGGACCGAAAGCAACGGGTTTTGCGCGATCGACAGCTCGCAGTGGCTGCAGCATAAGGGCTCGGTCGGCAAGCCGCTCATGGGCAAGGTGCATATCGTTGGTGATGAAGGAGCCGATCTCGCCACCGGCGAGGCGGGGACGATCTTCTTCGAGGGCGGCGGGGTGTTCGAATATCACAACGACCCGGAAAAAACGAAAAGCTCGCGCAACGACAAAGGATGGTCCACGCTCGGAGATATCGGTTATCTCGACGAGGACGGCTATCTGTACCTGACCGATCGCAAGGCGAACATGATCATCAGCGGCGGCGTGAACATTTATCCGCAAGAGGCTGAGAACCTGCTCGCGACTCATCCGAAGGTTGAGGATGTCGCCGTGTTCGGTGTGCCGAACGAGGATTTTGGCGAAGAAGTCAAAGCCGTCGTGCAGCCGGTGGATATCGATCAGGCCGGGCCGGATCTTGCCGCCGAGCTGATCGATTTCTGCCGCGCGCACCTGTCCGCGATCAAGTGTCCGCGGACAATTGATTTCGACGCGGAGCTGCCGCGCCATCCGACCGGCAAGCTGTTTAAACGGTTAATCAAGGATCGCTACTGGATCGGACGCTCGAAACGAATCGCCGAGTAAGCGTCTTGCCACGGCACGAATCGCAGCATCTGGAGTGTGGTTCCTCGAAACTTAATCCGCGCGAATTCGTTGGTGGTTTCGATGGGCTGGCGATAGCCTGCGGTGCATGGGGATGCCGACAAGTGAATCATTCCTGGCGGCCCGAAACGGCGAACCCCGAACCCGCACCGCGCTGCTTTTGGAATCGATCGCGCTGCGCCATCAAATCGCCGTGCTCGAGCGCAGCCGAACTCGTCGCCCGTGCTTTCGCCTTTGGGATCGGCTGTTTGGGATATTGTTCTCGCGCTGGTGGCCCCAATGGCGCGATAGCCTGATCATTGTCCAGCCCGAGACGATCTTGCGTTGGCGCCGTGAGGGCTGGTCAGCGCTTTGGCGATATCGATCCCGGGGTCGCTGGCGCGGTGGGCGCCCGAGCGTTTCCAGCGAAGTCCGCGATCTGATCGCACAGATGTCCCGTCAGAACTTTCTGTGGGGGCGCCGCGGATCCATGGTGAACTTCTGATGCTCGGTTTCAGCGTCTCCCAAGCCACCGTGTCATGCTACCTGCCTGAACGAAGCAGACGGCCGAGACAATCGTGGCGGACTTTTCTTCGCAATCAAGCCATGACGTTTGGTCACCGCGAGCATGCCGAGGAGCGGTCAAGGGGAGCCGCCTGTCTGCATATTGAGTCCTGTTGGGCTCAGCTCAAGCGATTGGCGGCTGCGCAGATTGCGACGGTATGGATTGGGCACGGGCGCGGCCTTGCCCAACCACAGCCGACCCCGAACGTTGGAAGAATTAGTCTGCGGTCCGCTCAGCGCAATCGCGGACTGACGCATCGCGCTGCCTCCGTGTGCGGCGGATCAAGCAGAGTCCTATATGACCGCCGTGGCGCCGCTTTTTCGATCCGAAGTCCACCGCAGCAAGCTTGGGGTCGCGATTGCTGTGGCCGCGGGCCGACTCAAGACGTTGCGTTAGTGCAGAGTCGTACCCGAATTCATCACACCGGTCCCTGCTAGGGCAGACGCCTCGAACTCATCCGCACCGCCGCGAGCCGTCCCCGCGAGTTCCCGCGTTTCGGTGCGCGCGGATTAGGTTTTGAGGAACCACAGATAATCCTCGCGGAGAGAATGCGCAAAGTTGGGGAAGCCGACAAAACCGGCTCGGGACTATCAGCGACGCTTTCTCACGCGCTGATATAAAACCCCACTCGAGGCAGACGCTGATGTCGCTTAAAGCCCAAAAGTCCGGTACGAAGGGAAACTTCTCGATTCCTTCTTCTAGGGCGCCTTCCACCGATTTGATAAGATCCTTATAGATGCGGATTTGGATGCGCGCGAGTTGGTGTGAGCAGCCGGTGGTGAGCCGCAAAAGTGGCCTTTGCAGCTCCCGTTCAACAACTCCATTCGGCTCGAGTTCTAGGGCGCGCGAGTGACTTCCGACGCGCCACCAACCGTCGCTTCTCGCGCAGGTCTAATCAATGCCAACCACGGCGGCTATTCCACGCCGCAGAGCGAGCCTCCAAATAAGCCCCGCAGAGGGAATCTCACCCGCCGTTTCGTACTAGGCTTCCTGATCGCCACGATCCCGGGAACGATCGTATTGGGACTTTTTACTATCTACTCGATCCGCTCGCTGGTCGCCGTCAACCGCCAACTCGACGAAATCAGCTTGTCGCTGGAGGCCACCGACCGTATCCAACTGGCGCTCTTTAAGGCGGAAGCCACCGCACGGGCTTTCCTGCTTCACCGGCCCGACGCGAGTCCGCAGGCGTTCGAGGGCGCGGTGCATTCGGCACAGGAACAACTGACGTCGTGCGCCTCGGCCTCCTGTCACGGAACCTCGCGGTTGACGACCAATCAGATGGCGGCTTCGCTCAGCCCCAGGCTCGAGCGTCTCCGGATTCAAGGCCTTAAGATCTTCGAAGTGGCGGGCCCGGCCGCACAATCGTTCCCTCCCGGCGAGGCGGACGAGGTTGACCAACTGGCTTCTTGGATAAGCCGCCGGCTTCAGACGATGGCGGAGACCCTGGTCGGACGCGTCGCGACCTTGCGCGAACAGTCGCAGGCGCTCAGCCAGCGCGCTTTGACCCTGATGATCCTGGTGAGCTTTGCGGTTGTCGTGATGGGCTCGTGCATCGCGGCCTTCCTGGCGAACCGGGTCTCGCGCCCCATCCAGAGCCTGCTCCAGGGCACTCGCCGCGTCAGGGCGGGAGACTGGGGACACCGGGTGATGGCCGGTTCGGGCGAGATCGGTGAACTGGCCCTGTCGTTCAACGCGATGGTCGAGGAGGTCGAACGCTATCGCGATCAGCTCAACCGGTACAGCCACAACCTCGAGGAGCGGGTAATGCAGCGGACCGAGGAACTGAAGCGAAAGGATGAGGCGCTGCGCCAGTCGGAGAAGCTCGCCTCGCTCGGACTGCTCGCAAGCGGCGTCGCCCATGAACTCAACAACCCGCTGACCGGCATCCTGATGAACGCTAACCTGCTGATCGAAGAGGTCGGGCCCAACTCCCCGCTTTACGGTGAGCTCAAGAGAATCGACGAGGACGCCGGCCGTTGCAGGCGCATCATCGATGATCTGCGCACATTTTCCCGCCGCCACGAGCTGCGCAAAGCCCGATGCAGGCCCGAGGAGGTCATTGATCAGGCGTTGAGGCTGGTCGAGCATGAACTCGATCGCCGCGGCATCAGGATTGAGCGCCGAATCGAAGCCGGCCTTCCCGAGGTATTCTGGGATTCCGAGCGAATGGTCCAGGTGATGACCAACCTGTTCGTTAACGCGGCCCAGGCGATGGAGGGCGGAGGCTGCCTGTCGGTCAGCGCGCAGCTCACCGGCAATTGCCTGACGATCGAGGTCAAGGACACAGGCGTTGGAATACCGGAGGAGAACCATTGGCGGGTTTTCGAGCCGTTTTTCACCACCAAGCGCGCGGGCACCGGGCTCGGACTTTCGATCAGTTACGGCATAATCGAGGAGCACATGGGCCGACTTGAGATGGAAAGCCGCACCCGCGAGGCGGCCGGTCCGGACGGCCAGACTGGGACAAGCGTAAAAATCGTTCTTCCACTTTTGACGGAGCTGAAGGCATGAGCGAGACGACGCTGGGAAGAATCTTGGCGGTTGACGACGAGCGCAACGTCGTCGAATCGATCAAGACGGCGCTCGAGCGGGTGGGCTACTCGGTCGAGGTTGCGGCCAGCGCCGAGGCCGCCCAGGCCAGGCTCGAGCGCGGCCCGGTCGACTTGGTGCTGTGCGACATCAAGCTGCCGGGAATGGACGGCATGGCGCTGCTCGAACACATCAAGCAAACCTGTCCCGGCACTATCGTGGTCATGATCACCGGCTACGCGACCATCGAGTCCGCAGTGACCGCAATCAAGCTGGGCGCGACGGACTATCTGCCCAAGCCTTTCACTCCTGACCAGCTTAGACATGTGATCGGCAGGGCCATGGAGCAGAAGAGGCTGCTTGACGAAAACGTCTATTTGAGGCTCGAGCTGCAAAATCTGTTCGGCGACGGCGTGGTGATCGGCCAGAGCGAGGCGATGCAGCGGCTGTTCGGGCTGGCGAAAACCGTGGCGGCCACTGATAGCAGCGTGCTGGTGGTGGGCGAGAGCGGTTCCGGCAAGGAGGTCGTCGCGCGTTTCATCCATGCCGAAAGCCCGCGCAAGGGCCATCCGTTCGTCACGGTCAATTGCGCCGCCATACCGCCCAACCTGCTTGAATCGGAACTTTTCGGCCATCGCCGCGGCGCGTTCACGGGCGCGGTTTACAGCCGCCGCGGCAGCTGGGAGGTGGCCAACGGCGGAACGTTATTCCTCGACGAGATCGGAGAAATGCCGGTCGAGATGCAGGCCAAGATTCTGCACGCCCTCGAGGAGCACGAGATCAAGCGGGTGGGTTCCGACGAACCGATGAAGGTTGACGTCCGGATCATAGCGGCGACCAACAAAAGCCTCGATCAGGAAATCAAGACCGGCAGGTTCCGCGAAGACCTCTACTGGCGCCTGAACGTCGTCCAGTTGGAGGCGCCGCCGTTGCGCAAGCGTCCCGAAGACATCATACCGTTGGCTCGCCACTTCCTGGCTTTCTACGCCCATGAACTGAAAAAGGGTCCGCTCGATTTCTCCCCCGAGGTGCTCGCGACCCTGGTCGGCCACGATTGGCCGGGCAACGTCCGCGAGCTGCGCAACGTCGTGGAGCGGGCCGTGATTTTCGCCACGCCGGGAGAGCCGATCCGTCAGGCCCAACTGCCCCCGAGCCTGCACGCCGAGCAACCGCATCGTGACGTAGCGCCCGACAAGCCCCTGCGCAGCTTGCGCGAGATGGAATCCGAGCACATTCGCAAGGTACTCGATGCATGCGGCGGCAATCGCACCCGCGCGGCAGAAATTCTCGGCGTATCGTCAGTAACGCTCTGGCGCAAGTTGGGAAAGGAAAATGGCGAAGAAGAAGGATGATATTTTGTCCCTTTCATTTTGTAATGATAATTTACCTAATTTCACATCTCCCTTTCATTTTGTAATAGTTGAAACCATCCGCTCGCGCGGCCGTTCTTAAATCTCCAGCATTTTCCAGCCTTTTTTGAAGGGTCCCGGGTTCGATCCGGTGGCACCCAGCTTGCCTTAGGGTCTGTAGTGCCTCGGCGCGTGCGGAGGTTCGAAGATGGACCTGCATGGAGCAATTGAACATACGGCGCCTGTAATCCGAAGCGGAACGGCGCTGCGTTCGGTTCAGTGCCTGGATGCCAAGATCAGTGTGCTCTATCGGCGTGCGAGCCTGGAGGTGCTGGCAATCGAGATCGGTGCTGGCGCAACCCTCGCCGAGCCCTCGTTGTGGGCCGGGTGCTCTTGGCATCTGGTGGTCGAAGGCCAGCCAATCATCCAGCGAGACCATGAGAGTTGGGAATTGCTTCCAGGCCATTGGCTGTGCGTCGACCAGCCGGGCCCCTACAGGATCGTGAATCCCGCTCCCACGCGGGCAAAACTCGTCAGCTTGTTCTTCCCGCGCGAGGGAGCAGACATTCAGCAAGGAGATGAATGACCATGAACGGCAAAAGCACTGCCATGGCGATCGTCGTTGCGATCTTCATCTGGGTCAACGTTCTGACCGTGCTGCTCAGCACATACTACTATGGATACGTGGACTGGGCGGTCGTGGGCCGGATGGGATTGCTCGCCTTTCCCCCGCTCGCTGTTGCCGCGGCTTTCACGCTGCGGGACGAGCGCCGGATGGCGAAAGCTACTAATCGAGGCGGTGCGACGGAACTCGGAAATGTTCGTAGGACAATGGTGGCAGGACGATGAACGCCGCCACCCATATGAACGCCACTCCCCACGTTAATGCCGCCGACCATGTTAGCGACGCCACCCACGTTAACGACGCCACGCATGTTAGTGAAGGCCGGACTTTCTTCGTGGTCATTAACATCCTGATAGGAGTGGGCGTGCTAATGGCGGCGGCATCGATGGGCGTGCTAGTGCTGGCAGCCGTTAGCGGGTGAAGAATCAGGGGAATAAAATTATAGTGACGAGGTGGCTACTTTGATCATCATGGATCTCGCCTAATCAGCTACTGGTGGTTTGCGGCGACGGGCTGCGGGCGCTCGCAGAAGCTGCGGATGTAGGCGACCAGACCCTTGATGTCGTTGTCGCTCAATCCTTCACTGAACCCTTCCATCGCCGGGTCGAGTGCGGCCACCGGGCCGCCCTCTTTGATGACCTGGAAGATCGTGTCGTCGGTAACCTCATGCATCTTCGCGCAATCTGTCAGGTCTCCCGGTTTGGTCACCAGCGTCACGGCCGCAGGGCCGTCGCCCTTTGCGGACGCGCCGTGGCATTTGACGCACAGGGAATCGAATTTGCCCTTTGCCACCACCAAGTCCTGCGCCATGCACGGAGCGATGGCGAGCAAGATTAGAGCGCCCGCGATCATCAGGCTTGCCGCTGTAATTGCCAACCGCTTCACTTTATCTCCCGTGTCCAAGGTCCGAATCCGGTCAGGGGTACGGCTTTAGCAGGCTGGTCAAGCCCGGCGTCCCCCGGCAAGTAGCCGCGTAACCGCTCCGTGACCTCTGCGACGCCTTGTTCGCGTCCCTCGCGGATTTCCCAAATGGAAATGATCGGGAACAGTTTGACGAAAATCGCATAGAGCAGGATAAATCCCGCGATGAAAGCGGCAAACAGCGAAATCTCCACCCATGACGGGGCATACGAACCCCGCGCCCAAGGCAGGCGCGGATTGACCAGGGTGGGCACGACGATCGTGAAACGCTCCAGCCACATGCCGATGCACACCGATACCGAGGCCACCGCAATTCCCGGAATCTTGCGCGTCTTGCGGTTGCATAGGATCGCCAGCGGAATGACGAGGTCCGTCACCACCATCGTCCAGAAGTACGGCGCGTAGTGTCCGGTCACCTTCGCCCAGAAGATGCTCATCTCGACCGGCTCGTGCCCGTAGAACGCCGTCAGGTATTCGGCAAACGTGAAGTAGAACCATAAGAGACACATGGCCAGCATCAACTGGCCCAGATACTCGAAGTGGATTTCCTTCAGGTAGTCTTCCAGATGGTAAATCTTGCGGAGCAGAATCATCGCCAGCATCAGCGCCGCGATGCCCGAGTAAATCGCGCCCACCACGAAATAGGGGCCAAAAATACTCGAGTGCCACATCGGCTGGATCGTCATCGCAAACACCCACGAGACCACCGTATGGACGGAAACCGCAATCGGAATGACGGCAATCGCCAGGATCGCAATCGCGGTCTGCAGCCGCCGCTCCTGCTCGTGGCTTCCGTTCCATCCCAGCGCGAGCACCTGATAGATGGGCTGGCGCCAATCCGTGATCCGGTCGCGCAAGAGCGCGATGTCGGGAATCATCGCGACGTACAAATAGGTCGTGCTGCCGCAGAGATAGATCGTGATGCTGATACAGTCCCACATGAGGGGCGAAGTGAGATGAGCGTAACGGAACATGTAAAGCACGCGGTCCGGCCTCCCCAGATCGAGCAGGATGTTGCCGGCGCCGAAAAACAGGACCAGCACCGTAATCGCCTCGGCCATGCGGGTTATCGGCCGGCGCCATTCGGCTTGGCACAGCCGCAAAATCGCCGAAATCAGCGTCCCCGCATGGCTGATGCCGACGAAAAAGACGAAATTGGTGATGTAGAAGCCCCAGAAAACGGGCCGGTTGAGGCCCGTCACCCCCAGCCCCAAGCGGAACTGGGTCATGTATGCATATCCTCCCCACAAGACCGTACTGACCAGCACAAAGATCAAGAGCCAATATCCGGGTCCGGTCTTCAGCAGCGGCTCGAACAGAATCGCATCTTGCTCTGAATCGCGGTTTTCCATCTAGGTGCTCTCTTTTAAGTAGATGACGTTTGGCCCGGTCCCCAGCTCGTCCATCACCCGGAAAGCTCGCACGTCACGCGCCAAGTGGGCGACTTGGGTCGAGCGATCTTCAAGGTCGCCGAAATACATCGCCTTGGCCGGGCAGCTCTCCACGCAGGCCGGAACGTACTCGCCTTCGCTGCGCACCTTGCGCCCTTCAAAGGCGGCCTGGTCGCGGGCGCGCTGAAGGCGCTGAACGCAAAAAGTGCACTTCTCGATCACTCCCTTGGGCCGCACGCATACGCTGGGATTCCGCGATTGCTCAAATTCCCGCGGCCAACTGGGCTTAAACCAGTTGAAGTATTTGACCTGGTACGGGCAGGCGGAGGCGCAGTAACGGCAACCAATGCAGCGCGGGTAGATTTGGCCGACGATCCCCTGCAAACTCTTCTGGGTCGCCCCGACCGGACAGACCCGCACGCACGGCGGGTTTTCGCACTGCTGGCACAGCATCGGAAGGAGCCGCACTTTGGTGTCCGGGTAATCGCCTTCCACCACGGTGATCACGTTGATCCACGAGATCATGCGGCTGGACTCAGCTTGCTCCTGGGTCGAAGGGGCGATGTTGTTCTCCTGCTTGCAGGCCACCACGCATCCGCGGCATCCGCTGCACCTGTCGAGGTCGATCACCATTCCCCATCGCGGCATGGACTGTCCCATACTTAATTCCTATCTCTTTGCGATGCGTACCGTCGCCGGCCCGCCGCCCACGGGCAGCAGCTTGAGCGGGTTGACGCCGCGCCCGCTAGCCCAGTGGCCCAAGGCAGTATGCCCCTGGCCGAGCGGAATATTCACCACGTTCGGCATCGCCCCCGCATACAGGTGAGCTTGCAGTTCGACATGCGCGGTGGGCGATTCGGCGATCACCCAGTCGCCGTCCTCAATTCCGAGCGCGGCTGCGGTGGCGGGGTTGATCTCGATATAAGAATCCCATGGCCAGTCCTCGGGAGCGCCCGCCACCTCCTGCAGGTACGGCAGATTCGCTCCCATCGTGCTCATCAAGGCCATCGGCTGGAAAAAATTGAGGTCCAGCGGATAACCGGCCCGCGTGACAGCGGCCGGCGGTGCGGAGCCCAGCAACTCCGGCATCTCGAACTTGCCTGAGCGGGTCTTCAAAACCGACGCGTAGTCTCCGAACGAATAGCGCGGGTCCAGCCAGCCGCCGCGTTTGACGACCAGCTCGACGAATTCGTCGGGCTTCATCGAAGCGTCCGCCAGCCAGCTCCACGCCCTCATTTCCGGGCGGGTGTATTCGCGGCGGAAACGCTCGGAGAAAATCTCGCCGTGTGCGGCGCCATGCAGCCCCATGAGCATTTCCTTCAACGCCTGGCCCGGATCGCTCCACGCCAGCGCGCCAGCCACCTCGCCTCCCATCGCCTTTGCCAGCTCCAGGATCACCTGTGCGGCCGGGCGCGAATCGTAGCAGGGGGTGATCGCCGGACTGCCAACTGCCACCGAGGTCAGAGCGTATCCCGGGATCGCCGTGCGGATTTCCCATCGCTCCAGCGAAGTGCAGTCGGGGAGCACTAAGTCGGCGTGGGCCGAGGTTTCGTCGAGCAGCGTTGCGAAGCTGACTTTGAATGGAATCCGATCAAGAGCCTCCGGCCGGATCGGTGAGGAACCGAACAGCGGGTTGGTCCCGAGCATGAACAGCGCGCTTGGCAGGTACGGATGTCCCCCGCCGGCCGCCGCGGCAAACTCGCTTGCGTTGCGCAGGGGCGGCTGCTTGGCTTCATCGGGTTGCGATTTGATCGGCGCCCAAGCGGCCAGCGGCGGTTCGCGGCTTACCAACACTCCCCCCGGCTGGTCGATTACGCCAGACAGCGCGTTCAGCGCCTGCACGGCCGCCTCTAAAAAACCATCGTCCTGCCGTCCGGGCCGCGCTCCCGGCGGCACCGCCAGCGCGGGCCTCATCTGGGCGAACTCATGCGCCAGCCGGACGATCACTTCGCCGGAGACCCCGGTGATGGCCGCAACTTTGGCGGTGTCATAGTCTTGGAGGACCACCTCGCGCAGGCCACGCGCCGATTTCTCCTCCGGCAGATTCTCAAAGCCGGCGACATGCTCCTTTACGAAACCGGCGTCGTACAAGTGGTACCTGACCAGCACGCCGGCGATTCCGAGCGCCAGCACACCCTCGGTGCCGGGGTTCACCCGTATCCACTCGTCGGCCTTTGCCGCGGTAGGAGACAGGCGGCTCCCGATCTGCACCAGCTTACCGCGCTCGCCCAGCCATCCGGCGCGAAAATCCGCGATGTCGCGCATCTGGCGCACCGGCGACATCCAGCTTTCCAGTAGTGGTGCCGCGAAGCTCAGGATGTAGCGGCTGTTCTCGAAATCATAGGCCACCCGGCCGCTGATGGCTTGGGTCAAATCCTGCCCGTGCGAAGGCTGCGCGGACTCGTCGGCGATGAAATTCGCCGAGCCAAAGGCGCGCAGCAATCGCGCCATCATCACTCCTGCCAACTCCGAGGTGCCGTCGCCGATCGCCGCCACTGTATGCGCTCCGGGGCCTGAGCGGATCGCCTCGAGCCGGCTTTTGATCAGCGCGATTGCCTCCGCCCAGCTTATCTCGCGCCATCGCGGAGCATTTGCATCACCTTCCCGCAGCAATGGACTGCGCACACGGTCGGGGTTGTAGACCAGTTGCAGGGTGGCTTGGCCCACCGGGCATAGTCCGCCGCGATTGCCGGGATCGAGCGGATTGCCCTTGACCGCGACCGCCCGGTCTCCGATCTTGCGCACCGTCATCGAGCACCGTTGCGGGCACATCCCGCACAGCGACACCGCGGCGGATTCCGGCCCGCCCTGCGGAAACTCGTCCTCGCGGACCTCCAGTGCGCCGGAAACCGCATGCGCCACGGCAGCCGAGGCGACTGCGGCCGCGACCGTGCCGGCGCCGGCCAGCTTGAGGAAATCGCGCCGGGCAATCCCCGGCTGCTCGCCGTCGCGGCGCGGCAATCCGCTTTGGTTTTCCGCCGGATGCTTCATTTGTGGCACGAGATGCAATCCTGCGAGGCGCGCTTTTGTTGATGGCAATTTATACACCAAACCATCGACTGATTGACCACCGGACGCAAAACGGGTCCGGCCATATTGCGCACGTCGCCGTGGCAGTCCGCGCAAGCGAGTTTCGCGACCGCGACGTGGCGGCGGTGGGGGAAGTAGACATAGTCAGGCTCGGTATATACTTGCTGCCACGGGATGTAGCCGGCGGGCACGAACTGTTTGAACTTGGCGAGTTCCGGTTTCTTGGCCAGCTTCGCCGCAGACATCCGCTCCACCATCTGGTGGCAGTACATACAGGTGGCCACTTGGGGAAGCCCGGCAAACGTTCCCGTGGTGGCGGAGCTATAGGTGTGACACCTTTCACATTTGATGCCGTTGGCGCCGGCGGTATGCTTGCTATGGCTGAAAGCAATGGGCTGTTGCAGCGTCGGCGCCACTTTGAACCACGGGACCGTACCGCCGACAAACACCATCCGACCGCCCAGCACCGCGGCGGCGCAGCACAGCGCCAGCAGAATTGCCATCCTCCAAGGCAGCGTCTTCATATAATAGATGGTCTCAAATGGATGACCTCAGTTTGAAGCACAAGGCAATGGACGTGCCACAAAGATTCACACGACGCAACTGCTGGAAGTCGCGGCATTCTTTCCGCACAAACTGCGGTGAAAGGCTACAGATGTATTCGATCGATACACTAATTGTTGGGGACATCACGCGAAAAATGAATCTTTACCAGAACATTAGGCCCCCTTCATCATTTAGCCTAAAAACATAGGCAAAGTTTATTCCAACCTGTTTGTAAGCCTGTCGGAGCCCCGACTCCCTGCCACTTCCTGCCCGTCGTCTTTCAGTCTCCCCCTGGCTACCTGTAAACTGCGATGACCTCCTGTCGCTGCTAGAAACTCGATCTGAACCCGGAAGAATTTGATTAGGTGCGAGAATTGCTCTCGAATCGATGCTTTCAGGTGAACCAGTCTGCGAGCTGGACATCAAACGGCAGCCCGAGGAAGCAGGAGCGACGATCGCTGACGAAGTGCTCTAGGCTCTGAAGCGGGCCGCGATCGAGTCAGCAAAAGGCCGGCCATAATATAGAGAGCGCAGACCCCAACGATACAACGATACAGAGATCCCGAGGCGACGCGTACCGGCCGACGCGCATCAAACAAGGGAGCGGGAGCGAATCAGGCGACGAAGCGTTCGTAACGATACAGGCCGGTGACCTGCGCGATTCCAAGCCGGCCACGCGGGCCGCCCCTTACTTCTTGCAGAAGGTGCGGACGTAGGCGACCAGATCGTGAATTTCGCCGTCCTCGAAGCCCTCGGCAAAGGCCGCCATATCCTTGCTGGCGCCGATCGAAGCGCCGCCGTTCTTGATCACGTTGAACAAAGTGTCATCGGAGAGCTTCGACATCACGGCGCAATCGGTAAAATCGCGTGGCGGCTTGCTAAGCGCGGCCGCGCCGGGGCCGTCGCCCTTGCCGGTCGCGCCGTGGCATTTGGCGCAGTACGTATCGTAACTCTTCTTGGCGGCGGCCAAATCTGCCGCGCGCGAGGCGGGAATCGCGCCCATCAGTACCGCACCAATGGCCGCCCCCGCCGCCAATGCTTTCAATCGAATCATGGTATTGCAGAACCTCCTTTCACTTGCACCCCAACTCATCAGCGACTCCGCGAGCCGCCCTGGCCACCCTTTGTGTCTCCGCTCGCGCAGAACAGGTCTTGAGGAGCTACCGAGATCCGCACCAGCAAATCATGAAGTCTGCACTTCCGCAAGCTCAATAGCCGTGTCCCTTCGGCCCGCAATTGGTGAAACCAAAGTACCGACGCCCGTGCTCCTCCCACGCATCGTCCTAGTTGTCTGAAGAAAATTCCCTGTTCCGTTTAGTAGGGAATTCGGACAGAAAGCCGAAAGAAAGTAAGGCTTTTTCGGCTGCAAGTCGGCCCGTAGGGGGGCCGAAATTGCGGGAATTCCCTGTATTTTCCCTGATGTTCAGGGAATTTGACGCGGAGAGCGGTTCGCATCAGGCTGCGTCATCCGCCACACAGTCTGGCATGTTCCCCTACTTTTTGGAGAAGTGATGAAATCGGCACGTCGGGCGCGATTCACGCGCGGCGGTGGAACCACAGGCACGTAAGTGCCGACCAGCGCCGTCTGCCGCTTGTCATCCGAATTGCTCGGCCCTTTCAAAGTCAACGTTCGTCTGCCGGTCAGACTGCGACGGCGCCCAGTTCCACAGCGTGTACTCGAAGTGACGGTAGCCGCCGGCAAAGTGCAGGCCTTTGGGAGGACCCGGCAGGATCCCGTCGTGCGGCATCCAGTTCGGGTACTGATAGGGCTCCCAGGCGTGGTAAATCACGATCTGGTCGGGTCGCGTGCACGGGCTCAGCTTCGCCCTGACGATGAACGAGCCGTAGTCGTTAAAGACGCGGATGTAATCGTGCTCGGCGATTCCCCTGGCCTTGGCAGCTTCCGCATTGACGAAGGCGAAAGGCTCTCCGCGATGAAGCTTGAGCATCTCTTCGGACACGACCCAGTTGGAATGGATACTCCAGCGCAGATGGCCACCCGTAATCCGCATCGGTTGCGAGCCGCCGATGTCAGGCGGTTGCTTGTAGCGCACCAGATGCTCGTCCGCTTCGACGAACCACGGATGATCGATGTAGAATTGTATTCTGCGCGTGGTGGTTGAATAGGGGACCTTGCGCTCCACCTGGTCGCGGAACGGCACATGGATCTGTCCCGGTACCATGTCGGCGTTCTGCACCACGCTCGCGTGCCAAGTGGGCCGGCCGCTAAGCCATGCCATGCCGTTCTTGCGCAGGTTGGCCAGGTTCAGATCTTCCCCGTCCACGCTCGTGAACCATCCCATCTGTCCCATGGCGCGGTAGGTGTCGTCCAAAAGTCGTTCTTCGTCCTGGTTGCTGTCGCCGTACCGATTGCCGAACGTGGCACGCCACCCGAGCTCGCGCACAAGGATTTCCCCGTCCCCGGATTTGTAGCGCTCGACTCCGCGCGCCAGGAGGTGAGCCTGAACCTGCTGCAGCAACCCGAGCACGATCTGGCGGTCGGTCTTCGACTCCCCGAGCATCGGCACACTCTCGTCCGTAAAGGCGGTCAGGCGACTGACCGGAAGCGAGAGGCGCATATCGGCGTACTCGTAGAACGACCCGGCCGGCAGCACGTAGTCCGCGTAAAGCCCGCTCGTGCTCCAGCGGGAATCGACCACCACCGCAAGTTCCAGTTTCAACCACAGGTTCTTGAGATAGGTGTTCATGCCGCCGCGATGGCGGCGCAGCGGATTTCCTCCCGAAACCAGCACCGCCTTGGGTGGGACGTCGCGGGCCGGGCGCTCGAACCCCTTCCACCATCCCTTAGCCACCGCTTGCTCGGCATATTCGCTGATCTTGCGCGGTGCGTTCGGATCGTTGAGGTACTTGTCCCACACCTCGCGGTAGCCGGCGTGGTAAAGCCAGAGGAAGATCGGCGGCGCCAGCGTGCCCGTCGACCGCAACCCTTCGCGCATCGCGCCCAGAGCCGCCTCGGCTGGCGGCATGGTCGGATCCATTTTGAAGTGTGTGCGGTAATTCTCCTGCAGCATCTGCGACAGGTTCACCGCCGTCATGATCGGGTCGCGCGTCTCCAGCAACTGCTGCGGCATCGCGCCGACGAAGGCCGAACCGGCGACCGCTTCCGTGCCGGCTGACCAGCCGAGAATACCTGTGCCGGGTTTGCCGAGGTTGCCGGTCAGGGCCAGGATGTAGCAGTACGAGCGTTCGAGCAGATCGCCATGGTAAAGCTTTCCGGCGTTGGCAATGGAAGCAAAGAACACCTTGCGGGGCGGCTTGACCAGTTCCGCCAGCTCGGCGAGCTGCTCGGGGTGAATCCCTGAAATTTCCCAGACTTTCTCCGGCGTGTATTCCGCCACTCGTCGCTTGAGCAGCGAAAAGACGGTGGTCACGGCAAGCTGCCTGCCGTCCTTCAGAGTCACCTCGAGTTCGGCCTCGAGCGCGTAATCGCACGCCATCGCGAGCGTGCCCTTGGGCAGCGGCTCAAGTTCGCCGCTTGCGCTGTCGAGTACGAAAAACTGCTCGGCGTCACCGCCTTCGCGCAGGTCCGAATCGCGCAGGAAGGCGCCGTTATCCTTGCGCACCAGCACTGGAGCGTCGGTCTGCTCCTTGACGAACTGCGTGTCGATCCACCCGCGGTCGATCAGGATCTTGTCCACGCCAAGCCACAGGGCCGGGTCAGCCGACCAGTTGATCGGCAGCCACATGTCGGCAAACTGGGCGCTCGGATTCTTGTCGGGCAAAATCGCCACTACCTTCGCTCCGCGATAACGCGCCTCCAGCGTGTAGTGGATTTCGGAGATCATCGAGTAAACCGGGTTGCCCTGAGTGATCAGGAGCGTGTCGGCAACAAAATAGTTCTCCATTCCCGGACTATGCTGGGATTGGCCGAAGGTGAGATATTGGCCGGGGTTGAAATCGCCGATGAGGAAGTTGACGTCGAGCGCCACGCCGCCCAGGCGCCCCACGAAGCCCGGCATCGACCCTTCGCCGCCACCGCGTACGATTCCGGGGCCATTGGTGCCGCCGTCACCCACGATCGCCTGCGGTCCGTGGCGCTCGATGATATCGGCCAGCTTGGCGCCGATCTCCTCGAACGCCTGTTCCCAGGAAATCCTCTCCCATTGGCCGCTGCCCCGCTCCCCCTTGCGCTTCATCGGATACAGCAGCCGGTCGGGGCCGTACATCGAGCGCGAATGCTGGTAGCCCTTCTGACATCCGCGAGGATTGCAGTCGGGCAGGCGGAAGTCGGGGTCCTCGAACCCGGGAAGGGTGCAGGAGATCTCTTCGCGTATGACCCTGCCGCCCCGCATGTAAACGCGAAACGGGCAGCTGCCCGGCAAGCAATTGACCCGGTGCGTGCCCCACTTGCACGAATCCCACTGCCAGTAATTCTCACCCGCCATCGCTACCTCCGCAGCAAAACTAATCTCATGGTTGCTTCTTGTCGCTCTCTCTATTGGCGATAGATCCGCGGCCCGTCGGGCGCAAAGCGATCCACCAAGAAGCGGTCCTGCGGCTTCTCGGAGGCCGTCTTGGGAATCTCGTCGACCACCTGCAGGTACGCGGGAACGAAGTTCGGCTCCAGGCCTTTTACGCACGTCGCGAACACGCTGGCGGGATCGAAGGTCCCGGCGTCCACGGGCACGACGGCCGCCACCACGTCGCTCTCGCCCGGCGCACCAGAAGCCCCCGGCACGCCGTACACGAACACGTCATCCACCTGCGGGTGCTCGGCAATGACCTTTTCGACGAAACCGGGATTGACGAAGTCGCCGTTGTGGCGAATGCCGCCGCCCTTGCGGAAATCGAAGTAGAACCAACCGCCGGCGTCGCGGTGGCACATGTCGCCGCTGCGCAGCCACCCGCCGCGCGTTTTACTTTTCGAGGCTTCCTCGTTCTTGAAGTACTCGACCTCGACGCGCTGGCCGGTGGCTGGCCGCGAGATCAGCTCGCCGACGACACCGGGCGAGCACTCCTTGCCCTGCTCGTCGACGACCTTCATCTCGAGCGTCGGGGGCGGCTTGCCGAAGCTGCCGATCGGACCGACGCCGATCGGATTGATTGCCAGGCCACCCTCGACCGCGGCGTAACATTCGAGGACCTTTACGTTGAAGCGCTGCTCAAAGGCTTGCCACAAGGCCGCGGGCATGCCGCCGCTGAGCACCATGCGCACGGGGTTGTCGGCATCGTTGCGCTTCGGCGGCTCGCTGTAGATCGCCGTCGCCATGCCGCCGAGCAGGTTGAAGACGGTGCAGCCGTGCTCGCGGAGTACGTCCCAGAGGCGCGACTTGGTGAACCGGCGGCTGAACACGGCGCGCAGCTTCATGACCAGCGACGGCGCCAGCGTGACGAGTTGGGCGTTACCGTGGGTCAACGACAGCCCGTTGTATGGCCGGTCACCGGATTCATCGCGCAACTGCTCGACCGCCTCGACGGCTTGCGCGACCCCGGTAGCGCCGAGTGGATGTCCATGTAGAGGAAGGGCTTGTCGCCCAGCGCTTGCGCCTGTGCTTCGATGAGCGCTGCGAGCGTGGCGGGTTCTTCGGCCATCGGCGCCACCTCGGAGTTCGTTGACTCGCTCACTACAGGCTCTCAGCAGCTACCAGGCTCAGCAGATCGTTGCAGCCGTCCTCGATCATCGAAGCGCGGGCATCGCGCAGCAGCTTCTCGATCGGGTACTCGCGGGAGAGTCCGTTGCCCCCGAAGATCTGTAGGGCGCTGCTTGCCACCTCGAAGGCCGTGTTCGTCGAGGTGACCTTCGAAGCGACTGCCAAGTGCAGCTTCGGGGGTATGTTGATCGAGTTGTAGAGCGTCACCTGCCGGCTCAGTGCCCTGGCTGCCTGGACCTTCCGGAACATCGCGAAGAGGCGCAGCTTGACGCTCTGGTGCTGGAAGATCGGCACTCCTCCCTGCACGCGCTGCTTGGCGTAGTCGATAGCCATATCCAGCGCGGCCTGCGCCACGCCGACGAAGGTCGAACCCATCCCCCCGTTCGCCATGCACAGGATCATGTCGGTCGCGACCCCGTATGCATCCGGCGGGATCACCATGTAGTCGGCGGGGATGCGCACGTGGTCGAAGAAGATCTCCCCCTGATTCAGCGCGCGCTGTCCGATCTTGTTCAGCGGCTTGCCCTTCGACACGCCCGGGACATCGAGTGGGACCACGAACCCGGCGTCGGCGCGTTTCCCGTCACCCATGTCGACGGCGCAGAACATCGCGGCCGCCTTGGCGATGGTTCCGTTCGAGACCCAAGCCGACTTCTGTCCGCTGAAGACGAAGGAGTCGCCATCCTTGCGCGCGATGCAGTTGGGCCGACCCGGCTGCTCAACGCCCGGCCGGTTCATGTAGTAGATCAGGTCGCTGCCGTGGTCCGGCTCGGTGCCCGCCCAGCAGCCGATGCAGTCGTCGGCGCTGAAGCGCTCGATCACCTCGGGCTTCCCGGACATCTGGGCCATCATCCGCGGGAAGCCGGCGACGCCGAAGCTGATTGCCAGCCCCGAATCACCCCAGCCCAGCTCTTCGCTGATGATGCAGCGCAGTCTCGCCTGCTGTGCGGGCGTCAGGTCGCCGTTGGGAGCCGTGAGTTCGTCGAGGCCCAGCGCGCGGTGTTTCTTGAACACTTCCCAGAGGATGGAGTCCCCGGCGATGACGTTGCGCGGGTCCGCCATCGCGTCGAGCTCTGCGCCCGCGGGTCGCATGACCTCCTCGGCAAATCTGTGAACCGTCTCCCGAACGGCTCGCTCTCCGTCAGTCAGCGCCACTTCGTAGTCGATTCTGGCCATAGTACGCTCCTGAGTTGATTGGGCCTCTCGGTCCATCTGTTCACACTCACCTTTGTTGCTCCACTGTCGTCCGGTACTGACGCATGCGGGCTCGCGCCATGTTCGCGTAGAAGTCCATGGCGACGGAGCGTTTCTGACCCGCACCGCGGCCCCCTCATCGGCGTCTTCGTGCCTCCCTTATCGCGCGGACAGACATTCCTGTCCAACGGTATTTTTTGATACCGATATGCTTTTTGGCTATAGTGCGCCGTGGCAGGATTCCGGCGTGGACCTGCGGCAAGTACGTCACCTGTTTGCGGTGATGGAGCACCGCAACATGCTGCGCGCCGCAAGCGCCATACACAAAATGCGCCGCTTTTTCATTGTCCTCTTGATGTTCGCTGCGCTTGCTGTCGCGCGGCCCGCCGGCGCGCAATACCTGTGGTTGCGTCTGCCGCCGACACCGGTGCTGCCCGAGCCTGAGACCAGCGGCATCGCGCCGGTCAACGGCGTCCGCTTGTGGTACGCGGAGTTTGGTCACGGTGCACCGGTCATCCTGGTCCATGGTGGCCTGGCGAATTCAGAGTACTGGGGATTGCAGGTGGCCGTCCTCGCCGCGCATTACCACGTGATCGTTCTGGATAGTCGCGGTCACGGACGCAGCACACGAGCCGACGCGCCAATCGGTTATGATCTGATGTCGTCAGATGTTCTGGCGTTGATGGATTATCTGCATATCCGCAAGGCCGCACTGATCGGATGGAGTGACGGAGCAATTATTGGTCTCGATATCGCGATCCATCATCCGGACCGGCTGACACGACTGTTCGCGTTTGCCGCGAATTCCAATCCATCGGGTGTGAAGGATGTGAGCCAGAGCCCGGTCTTCAATTCCTATATCCAACGCGCAGCGAAGGAGTACACGCGACTCTCGCCGACCCCCACGCGGTTCAAAGCCTTCCTCGCAAACATCGAGCACATGTGGGCGACCGAGCCGTACTTTACCGACGATCAATTGAGCCATATCAAGGTGCCGACGTGGATCGTCGATGGGGACCACGATGAGGCGATCAGGCGCGAGAACACCGATCACATGGCCGCACTGATTCCCGGTTCCGGCGAGCTAATCCTCCCCGCAGTGGGTCATTTCGCGTTTCTTCAGGATCCAGTCATGTTCAATGAGTCGATCCTGCACTTCCTCTCGGCTGAAGACGACGCCTACTCAATACCTAAACCCTGACGTATGATGCAGCCGCCAAAGAGGGAAAGGACAAAGGCGTGACCATAGAGGCGGTGATTTGGGATTTTGGCGGCGTTTTCACGACCTCCCCCTTCGAGGCCTTCAACCGCTTTGAGGCCCAACGTGGCCTGCCCACGGATCTCATCCGAACTGTCAACACCACCAACCCCGATTCCAACGCTTGGGCGCTGTTCGAGCGTGGCGAAATCGATGGCGCCGGGTTTGACCGGAAATTCCTGGAGGAAACGACCGCGCTCGGTCACCCAGTGCGCGGAGCCGAAGTTTTGCCCCTGCTTTCCGGCGAGGTACGGCCGCGGATGGTCGAGGCGCTGACCATCTGCAAGCAGCGTTTCAAGGTCGGTTGCATCACCAACAACATGGTCCATAGTCACGGATCAGCCATGGCCAAAAACCCCGAGAGCGCCTCGCGTGCCGGCGATATCATGCAGCACTTCGACTCAATCATCGAAAGCTCCAAGGTCGGCGTGCGAAAACCCGACCCCAGGATCTACCTGATGATGTGCGAGCGGCTTCGAGTAGAGACCCAGGCCTGCATCTACCTGGACGACCTGGGCATCAACTGCAAGGCCGCGGCGCAGCTTGGAATGGTGGCGATCAAGGTGGTGAGCGAGCCCCAGGCTTTGGCCGACCTCGAAGGCGCGACAGGACTGACCTTCCCAAAAAGTCAGAATCGCTCATGATCACTTCCTGTCGCTGCCGAAAACCTCAAGAATGGTACGCCGTGCTCGCATCAAAGATCATGAGCCGCCCGTCAGCGATTGCCACTTCGGTAACAGCCCTCAGGCTCGAGGAACTGAGCACGTGAGCGACAAGGGCGAGGAGTAACCAATGCAGCAGGTCAAAATGGTCAAGGACAATGGAATCGCTTTGGTGACGATCGGCACGCCCAAGTCGATCTATCTCACGGCGCAGACCGGGGACGAACTCGACGCGGTCACGCGCGAAATCGAATCCGACCAAAGTGTGCGCGCCGTGGTCTTCACCGGCGGGTCGCCTGGGGTTTTCATCCAGCACTACTCGGTCCAGGAACTGGTATCGATCGCCGAGCAACTGCGAGCTAGTGGAATCAGGTTCGACGAACGCAGCGAGCCGCAGAGCTTTTCACTCGATAGAGCCTGCGGCCGTGTCGAGACGATGCCCAAGCCGGCCATTGCCGCGATCAATGGCAACTGCATGGGCGGCGGGCTCGAATTTGCGCTCTGCTGCGATATCCGCATCGCTGAAGACGGCCCATATCAGCTGGGGCTCCCGGAAGTGACCGTTGGTATTTTGCCGGGCGGGGGAGGCACGCAGCGCCTGCCGCGCGTACTCGGCATGGCCCGCGCGCTCGAGTTCATGCTGCTTGGGCGGCGAGTGACCCCACGCGAAGCGGCCGCCTTTGGTCTCGTCAATGAGCTGGCGCAGGGCAAGGCCCTGGAACGAGCGATGGAAGTGGCGGGTCAGCTCGCGAGCCAGTCTCCGCGCGCGATGGCCCACATCAAGCGCCTGGCGCGATCGGCAATGCAGACGCCGCTGGACGAGGGCCTTAGGCTCGAGCGTAACCTCTTCATGGATCTGATGACGACCGACTGGGCGATCGACGCGATGAAGGCGTACGTCAAGGGCCTCGAAGAACAAAAGTGAGAGGAGACACCACGATGGGCAGACTCGAGAACAAGGTTGCGGTGATCACCGGCGCGGCGAGTGGAATCGGCCGCGGCACTGCGATTCGGTTCGCGGGTGAAGGCGCCGCGGTAGTGATCGCCGATTTGAACGTCCAAGGCGGTGAAGCCGCGGTCCGCGATTGCAAGGAGAACGGCGGCCGCGCGGTCTTTCAGAAGACCGACGTTTCAGCAGAGGCAGACGTCAAGGCGGCGGTCGCGCGCGCGGTCAAGGAATTCGGCCGCCTCGACATCATGTATAACAATGCCGGCCTTGGCGGCGCGGTCGGCCCGATCGACGAGACCACGGTCGAGAATTGGGACAAGAGCCTGGCGATTTTGCTGCGCTCGGTTTTCCTCGGAATGAAGTTCGCGATTCCCGAGATGCGCAAGGTTGGCGGCGGATCGATAATCTCGACCGCGTCGGTCGCGGGTCTTCGCGGCGGCGCGGGGCCGCACGCCTATAGCGCGGCGAAGGCGGCGGTCATTAATCTGACGCGCTCGGTCGCCCTTGAAGTCGGCAAAGATCGGATTCGCGTCAACTGTATCTGTCCAGGCGGCATCAATACTCCGCTGATAAATACGCGCCTGCCCGGAGGTGAGCCGGTGGCGGAGCAGCTCCTCGCGCAAATCCAACCGATTCCGCGCGCGGGGCATCCGCATGACGTCGCGGCGATGGCGCTGTTCCTGGCCAGTGACGATTCCGAATGGGTAACTGGCACCGCTATGGTCGTCGATGGGGGCTTTACCGCAGGCGGCTCAGCTCTCGGACAGAATAGCGGTCCGGCACCGATCATACCGGGAAACTTCGCGGGCCCATCGTTCGAGAAGTAAACGAGAGATGGCGCATCTTTCCCTGTAGCGGCGCGTGACCAACATGAAGCTCATGGCGCGGCCAGCGGCATCGGCAGTGGCGCGGCTCTCTGGCTTGCGAAGGAAGGCGCGGCGGTGCTGGCCACGGATCTGAATTCACAACGCGGCAAACCTCAGTCTTCCGCGTGGTCGCCCTTCATCCGATGGTACGCGCTGTTGAAAACACCGTAGGCGCCGCAGCGCGCGCAGTCGACATCGTTGCCGTAGCAGCAGAAGGTTCGCTCGAAATTCCCGCCATCGCCCATGTAAAGCGGCAGCACCGAGCGCAGCGCGCAATGCTCACCGCGCTCGCCCGTGTAATCGAGCGCGCGCTCGGACTTCATCATTTCCAGCGTTTCGACGTTGCTCTTGATAAGCGCCGGGTATTTCCCCTTGAGCGCGATAACCCGGTCGATAACCGCGTCGCGCTCGCGCAGGTCATCCCAGGCAAGCGGGCCGTACTCTCCCTTGGAGGGGACATGAAACGTGAATGCGACACCGTCGACCGGCCAGTCCTTCACTTCTTCGATGAATTCTTCGAGTCCCGGCGCGTTCTCCCTGGTGATCGTCATCTGGATGATGACGGTCGTGCCGTCGCGAGGATCGCGCGCGAAGATTGCCTCCTTGACCTTGCGGAACACGCCCTCGCCGCGGATCGGATCGTTCATCCGCTCCGGTCCGTCGAGCGACACAGTGACCAGATGGCCGGGGATGGACGGAATCCCGTAGGTCCCGTTGGTTACGATCGAGGAGTGCTCGAACAGTTTCATCGCCTCGAATACCAGGCGCTTGCGAATCATGGGCTCGCCGCCCATGAACAGCATCGACTTGATGCCGTGCTTGTCGCGCAGCATGCGCAACTCATGGAGCATGGTCGCGTCGTCCATCTTGTCGCGCGCGAGGTTGGGATTGCCGGCGCGGTAAACGAAGCAGTGGCGGCATTCGAGGTTGCAGACGTTGGTCACATTGACCAGCGCCGCACGAAACTTGCGCCTGCCGAAGTCCGTCGGCTCGCGGAGTGCCTCGTTACGCTTGGCCGCCATAACTTCGAGCTTACCACGGCGCTGGCGGAGTGCGCGAATTCTCCGCCCTGTGCCTGTCCTGAAAATCTTGGCGGTAATGTATGCTTTGGAACGTAGCGAGATGCCGGAGTGTTCGATCTGATTTTCAGCGTGCGCGGGTGAGCCGAAGGCCCATGTCAACTTCTCAAAGGCCGAGCTATCGAACCGCTTCCGCGCCAGCAGTGAGGGTTACTCGAATGATTCGATGTCAGTATGCTGCGCAGGTCGTCACTACCAGATTTGAGGCAATGTCGCACATCGCGAGGCGATTGTCCGCGTTGTTGATCCTCGCGGCGGTGGGGGCCAGCGGATGCGGCCACCCGGTGCGCGAGCAACGCGTGCTCGATCCGGCATCGCACCGAGTCACTGCATCCGGCACAGTCGTCGGCGCCGTCGGCGTATACGGCAGTCACGCATGGCTCGGCATTCCGTTCGCCAAGCCGCCGCTCGGGGCGCTGCGATGGCGAGCGCCGCAGCCGGCCGAACCATGGACAGGTACGCGCGAGGCACTCGATTTTGGCTCGGCGTGCACGCAGTTCCCGAGCCCAATCGGCGGCCTCGATACCGCCAGAGCGGGGCAGCCTGTCGGCAGCGAGGATTGTCTCTACCTGAACGTGTATGCGCCACGGGTTGGCGAGTCCGACGTGCCGACGGGTAACGCTCGGTGGCCGGTGATGGTGTGGATACACGGCGGCGGTAACACGGTTGGTACCGGGGCGCTATACAACGGCGGTAACCTGGCGGCGACGCACAAGGTCGTGGTGGTGACGATCAACTATCGCGTCGGCCCCTTCGGCTGGTTCCGCCACGGCGCACTGCGAGGTGAGGGCACGAATGAACTCGACCGATCGGGCAACTTCGCCATCCTCGATATCATCCGTTCGCTCCAATGGGTACGCGACAACGTGGGAGCTTTCGGCGGCGATCCCGGCAACGTCACCATCTTCGGCGAGTCGGCAGGCGCCAACAACGTGTACATGCTGTTGTTGGCCCCGCAAGCGCACGGCTTGTTTCACCGCGCGATCTCCGAAAGCGGTGGCCTGAATATGAATACCATCGGCGAGGCCGAGCACTTCACCGACGACGCCGAACCGGGTCGCACCAACAGCTCGAATGAAGTGCTGGTGCGGCTGCTCATCAAGGACAAACGCGCCGCCGACCGCGCCGCAGCCAAGACACAACTGGCCGCGATGAGCGCTACAGATGTCGAGCGTTACCTGCGCGGGAAGACGAATTTTGAGATTCTCCTGGCCTACATGCCGACGCCCGCAACCGCCATGATCGACCTGCCGAAAGTCTTTGGCGACGGCGTGGTGCTGCCACAAGACGATCCGATCCAACACCTCGCGCGCGCCGACGGGTACAACCGGGTTCCCGTGATCGTCGGAACGAATCGCGAGGAGAACAAGCTGTTCCTGTTCGGCGACCCAAAGCGGGTGCGACGGATTTTCTGGCTCGTGCCGCGCTTGCGTGACCAGGCGGGTTACAGCCTCAGTGCCGAATACATGTCCAGGTTTTGGAAGGCGGCCGGCGCCGACGAGCCGGCGGCAGCGATGCGGGCGACTCAGGACAACGTGTTCGTTTACCGCTTCGATTGGCACGAGGAGCCGCATGTGATGGGCGCGGATCTATCCGTCATGCTCGGGGCTGCGCATGGTTTTGAGATCCCGTTCGTCTTCGGCCACTTCGATCTCGGACGCCAGGCCAACGTGTTCTTCTCGAAGGACAATGAACCAGGCCGCCTGGCGCTCAGCAAACAGATGATGTCGTACTGGGCCGAGTTCGCCTATCGCGGCGCACCCGGCCGCGGTCGCGACGGTCGGCAGCCCCAATGGTCGGCGTGGAACAACAGTGCGCCCACCGATCCGAAGTTCATCATCTTGGACACACCGGCCGACGGCGGCGTACGGGTGACGTCGTCCGGCACTCAAACGGCAGCGGGCGTGCTCGCCGCTATCGACACTGATCCGCGTCTGCCAACGCAGCGCGACAAATGCATGATCTTCCACGATCTGGTGAACCGATCGCGCACGTTTACCAGGAAGGAGTATCCGACGGCCGGAAAGAGCGGGTGCGCGGCGTACCCGTTCGATACGTATCCGTGGGGCGGCTGAGGCCGCAACCGATCACCGCTTCAGGCTCAAACACAGCAAGCGCCGCACCCGCGCTGATGCTCAGCCCGCCGACACTTCCAAACTCTGACCTGGAATCGGCTATCTGCTCGCATTGTATCTACCACCAGGCGGGACAGAGGATCCTGAATTATATGCCGCATCGCGGACCGGCTATCGGCACGCGCTCTGCTTGGAAGTTCCGACGGCTTTATGAGAAGAGAAAGCATGGACACTTATTTGGAATTGGAAACCCGCCTGCCCGACGAGTACCGGACTCTCAAGGACAACGTTCATCGATTTGCGAAGGAGGTCGTACGACCGACCGCAGCCGCACTCGATCAACTGGCCGACCCGCAGGAAGCGATCGCGCCGGGCTCGGTTCTATGGGACTTCATGAAGAAAGCCTACCGGCTCGGCTATCACGCGGCCGGTATTCCCTCAGCGATGGGAGGACTCGGGCTTAGCGGCCTGGGCATGCACATCTTTCTGGAAGAGATGGGTTGGGGGGGCGCCGACCTTGCGCTTACCCTGGGGGTGGCGAGCTTTCCCTTCGGCGCCTTGGCGGCCACCGGAAACAAGGCGTTGATCGACCAGTTCGTCAAACCTTTTGTCGAAGACCGCGAGGCGCGTTTCATCGGCTGCTGGCCGGTGACGGAGCCCCAGCACGGTTCCGATTGGGCGATGGGGCTGTTTGACGAGGGTGGGAAGCCGGACATGTCGGGACACGTCGTGGCTCAGCGTGAAGGTGATTCCTACGTAATCAACGGGCAGAAGGCAGCGTGGGTTTCCAACGGCACTATCGCGACGCACGGCCTGGTCATCTTGATCGCCGATCCGTCGCGCGGCGCGGTAATGGGCCGGGGCGTCGCCTTCGTCCCGCTCGATTTACCCGGTGTCTCCAAGGGCAAGCCGCTCAACAAGCTGGGCCAGCGCGCCTTGAACCAGGGTGAGATTTTCTTCGACAACGTTCGTATTGCGCGGCAGTACATGCTGATAGCGCCTGACAAGCCCGCCGAGATGGTGAACAGCAGGGGCGGCGGGCCCAACGGAGCGTTGGGTGCGATCTTCACCGGGGTGGCTCGGGCCGCGCTGGAAGCCGCGATCGACTATTGCAAAACTCGCATCCAGGGTGGCAAGCCGATCTGCGAGCACCAGCTTGTCCAAAAGCGGCTGTTCGAGATGTTCACCAAGGTCGAAACCTGCCGGCTCTTGTCTCGAGCGGCGATGACCTACAACACCGAAGCTCCCATTCCTGCGATGGAGTACGCGATTGCGTCCAAGACGTATTGCACCCAGGCGGCCTTCGAAGTCGCCAGCGATGCGCTGCAACTGTTCGGCGGCAACGGACTCAGCAAGGAGTATCCGGTGGAGAAGATCTTCCGTGACGCTCGCGCCGCACTGATCGAGGACGGCACCAACGATGTGCTCAGCTTAGTCGGGGCCCATCTGGTCCTGGCCCGGGCCTAGCTGCGACAAGCGGAGCAGTCCTGGCCGGTCGGAGCGAACTCCGAACCCGTACCTCTGCCATTGGCAGCTAGGCTCCGATGCGCTGTGGCATGAAGTCGCCCGCGAAAGATGACACACACGCCATGACGTGCGTGATCGCATCCGTATCGTATTCGTCTCCCGATCGGTAGGTTTCGAAATAGGAGTTCAATCGGGCGACGCGCTCCGGCCACGCCTGGGCGGCCTGCAGGCCGACGGAGACGCCGAAGTTAGTGAAGGCAAATTTCACCGAATGCGCTCCCGGCTCGCGGCAGAAGTAGCCGGGCGGATCGATCCACATGCGGTCAAGTATCGCGAGACTCCGCTCGCGCTGAACGCGTGCCCATTCTTCCTCAGGAAAGAAGCACGTCATCCATAGCATCATTCCAAGACCGAGGTCTTGAGTGATGACCAGGTTTTCGTAGCTTCGTTCGACGATGGTTTTCATCTGCCGGATCTCGTCTGCAAGCGTATCTTCATCAAGTAGCCGGTAAACAATGTAACCATGGAACGGATCGAGCGAGCCTGATCCGAAACCTGGATATGGTCCGCTCAAGTCTTCGAGCATTTTCCAGCGCACGCCTCGACCCGGAATCAGGAAAGCGGGATGGATGTCCTTCACCAGTTGGATCGCTTTCGAGCGATATTCGGGAACTATCCTGCCCAGTCGTGATAGCGCGAAAACCCACATCGCCAGATAGTGAAAGTATTGGCCGTCACGATCCGCGGCTTCGCCGATTCGGAAGCCGCGCCGGCGTCCCAGCACACGCTCGACGTCTGCGACGACCCACTGAGCTTCATCCAGGAACTTTTTCTGCTTCAGTTCGTGGTAGAGCGAAACCAACAGAACAACGCCGAAAGCGTCGGTCCATAGGTATCGCATTCCATTGGGCCAGATGCGTTGTTCGCGCATCCAGTCGAGCCTGCTCAATACTTTTCTGACATTCGCGGTCATGTCGGGAATTATTTTCGTGAACCTGCGATAACCCCAGCCGTCTGTTCCGATCCTGAGTCGAGACGCGGACCAAGGATGCGAAGCAATTGGTCGGCGCTAACAGTCTCCTCCTGCAAAAGCGCATCAACGAGCCGATCCAGCCGCTCCCTGGAATCGATCAAGCAACGGCGGACGGCATCGTGGGTCTCCTCGAGCAGACGCGAGACCTCCTGGTCTATTCGGGCCGCGGTCGCTTCGCTGTAATCGCGTCCCTGCGAGATCTCGTATCCGAGGAAAGGTTGCTGCTCGTCGGTCTTGAAAGCCACCAGTCCGAGCTTGCTCATCCCCCATCGGGTCACCATGCGGCGAGCCAAACGCGTAGCCTCCACCAGATCGTTCTCCGCGCCAGTGGTCACCTCGTCGAAGACGATTTCCTCCGCAGTGCGTCCGCCGAGCATCACTGCCAGCCGCGCCTTTAGATAGGAGAGGCTCAGGTTGTGGCGTTCTTCGCCCGGGATCTGCTCCGTCATCCCGAGAGCCTGTCCGTGGGGCACGATTGTCACCTTGTGCACCGGATCCGCGGCCGGAGTCAGCCATGCAACTACCGCGTGTCCACACTCGTGATAGGCAATCACGCGCCGTTCGCCGGGATTAATCAGTTGCGGATGAGCCGCACCCATCCGGACCTTGTCCTGACTCTCTTCAAAATCCGCCATCGTAACATCGTGATGGTCATGTCTGGCCGCGGTAAGCGCCGCCTCGTTGCAAAGGTTCGCCAAGTCCGCACCGCTCATGCCTATCGTGCTGCGCGCGAGAGTGGGCAGATCCACATCGCCGGAGAGTCGGAGCCTGCCGGTGTGAATGCGCAGGATACCTTCACGCCCTATTTTGTCTGGAAGACCAATCACTACCTGACGATCGAAACGTCCCGGCCGCAGCAGGGCTGGATCGAGAACGTCCGGCCGATTGGTCGCCGCGAGAACGATGACCTCGAGCCGCTCGTCAAAACCGTCGAGTTCGCCCAATAGCTGGTTGAGCGTCTGTTCGCGCTCGTCGTTTACGGCGCCCAGGCCGGCGCCGCGTCGCCGTCCGACCGCATCCAACTCGTCGATGAACATGATCGCCGGCGCCGCCTCCTTGGCTTGCCGGAACAAGTCTCGTACACGGCTCGCTCCTACGCCGACGAACATCTCAACGAACTCGGATGCATTGAGGCTAAAAAACGGGACCCCGGCCTCGCCTGCTACGGCGCGTGCCATAAGAGTCTTGCCGGTTCCCGGCGCTCCGACCAGGAGCACACCTCTGGGAATTCGTGCCCCCAAGTCGTGATATTTTTGGGGGTGCCTCAGGAAATCGACCTCCTCCTGAAGCTCGGACTTGGCCTCGTCCGCCCCTGCCACGTCATTGAAAGTCACTTTTGGCTGCTCGCTACTGTAGCGCTGGGCCCTCATGCGCCCAAAGCCGAACACACCGGATTGACTACGTACGGCCCGGTTGCTCATCCACCAGAAGAATCCGAACAGAAGTATCAGCGGCCCCCACGTAACCAGCAGCTCGATGAACCAGGGAATGGAAGACGACGACACGTCTACGACGACATGGTGTTCTATGAGCAGAGGCATCATGGCAGGATCGCCGACGGTCGCGGGAAAGGTCGTGGTGAATTCGCTGTATGCAGTGGTGGCTTGTGCCGCAGCGCTTGGGCTCATGCTCGGTGGAGATGCAGAAGGCGGCTGCGTGGGTTTCGACGATGGCTCTGTCGGAGATCGGGTCTGTGGCCAAACGAGCTGTCTTACAAATTTTCCCTCGATCACATCTCCGGCGATGTGAACCCGGGAGACGTTGTTCTCCCGCACCTGCGCGAGAAACAAGGAATAGGGGATAGGAGCCTTGGGCTGCGACCGTGGCCACATGCCGGCGACGTACCAGATCAGCACCGCCAGGGATATCAGCCACCAGAACAGGACGCCGCGCGGGAGCGGCGGTCGCCGCGTCCCCGTCATTCTCTTTTGTGGTTCCCCTTCCTGCTGCGCCATTTGCCGCATCCTTCGCCCTTTGCAACGTTCACAAGATGGCACATTTAATGTCAATTCATCCTACGCCAAATCGCGCGCCGACAAATCCGAAAACGTAATTAATCGGCTTTGAGGAGCGCGCCGACGAGGCGTTCAAGCACCTGCCGCGCGCGGGGCAACGGAAGCTTCTGATCCTTGCGCAATCGCCGCCAGGTCTCAAAACTCAAAACGAGATCAAGGCTCTCGAAGAACAAGGCATCGTCGCGCTTGTCCTTTGGGACCAGGCGGCTAAGCCCGGCGCGCTGCTCCCGTGTCATCTCGGCCACTTGGCCGGCGAGAAACGGTGAATGATGGCGGTGAACGTCCGCCGCGATCTTGAACGGCATGATGCGCTCGAAGATGCGGATGCGACGGTCGATCAATTCACCAAGCTGTGCCTTCCAATCGCCGGCAGAGAAGGGACGCTCGACCATTGGACGAATTTCGGCGGTCATCACCGCATTGATCTGCTGGTACAGGCTTTCCATATTGTCAAAGTGGCGGAAGACCGTGCGCAGTCCCACGCCGGCGCGTGCGGCGACGGCTTCCGCACCGGGCGCAACCTGGCCCGCCCCGACGAGTTCCAGCATCGCGCGTACGATACGCTCGCGGCTTGCTTCGCTGCGCTGCCGCCGGCCATCGGTCTGTTCGCGTGTGGGTGTGTCTATATTCATTGTCCCGCTTTAATCAGTAACCGACCCGGTGTTGCGGACTTTGCGAGCGTCGGCCGGCCACGGCTCCCGTTCCCACGGCGGTCCAAACGGGCGGTTGAGAGCGGGACGCGGCGGTGCGCTGTAGTTCGGCAGTGTGCCGGCATGATCGGCGTAGTCGGCGAAGAAGGAAAGAATTCCCGCGCGCGCCAGGACCGCGTCGAGCGCATCGCTGCGATCCTCTACGTAACGGGCGAGCAGAGTTGCGCGGGCTTCGGCGAGAAACGGCGTGATCGCGATTTCGATCCGATCCCCGCCTGCGAATGCGAGCTGCGCTTTGCCGTCCGCCGCCGCACGGCTGACCCACGGCAGGTAGAAGCGGCCTAGTTCGGCGAGAATTGCGATCATCGTCTCCGCCACCTCTGCGGGCGCCATCCAATCGGCGACCTGTGCATCCTCAGGCTCCATGAGGCGATGAGTGTGCGTGACGATTGCCGGCGCGTCCGCATCGACCCATCGCCGGCACAACGGATCGTTGATGAAATGCGCCGCGTTGCCGCCGAAAAACGCGAAATCCGCGAGCGACGGACGCCCGCCCAGAAGAAACGGATGCGCGGCGAGATGAGCACCCATCGCACGAAACCACGGCCGGAGAATTTCCCCGATCCATAAATCTATATTCGCGGCCGTCACGCCAAAGGGCTCGCAGGTCGCGGTGACGTGCGCCTTAACCACCGCGTAAGCCTGGTCGCACGGAACTTCCAACTCATGGGTGGCGTCGCGCGCCAGCTCCCATCCGCCAACACGATGGTTTTCCTCGTAGAACCATCGCGACCCGACCGCGGGCCGATAGAACCATTCATCGAGCGCATCTTCGAGGACGTAGTCGATGAACCGCAGCACCGGATCGGCGGGAAACACGCGAGGCTCGGGAAAGCGCGACTCCAGATGATGAATCATCGCGGTCGTATCCCACATGAATTCGCCGTCAGGCGTCTTCACCACCGGCATAGCGCCGGGCCATCCGGCCTCGCGCACCGAGCGATTTGCACCTGCGAATCGCCGCAGCAAGTATGGGATACCTTTGTAATCGAGATAACCGGTAAGTTTGCGCGTGAAGTAGGACTGCGTCATCCCATATACGCGATAGCTCGCGGCGCGAGGCTTGCGGTCAGACGGCATCGCCAACGTCAGCCGCGCAGTCCGGCAAGACAGCATGCACGATCGAGGACCGCATCGATGCGTTGCTTGTCGGGCAGCGCAGCGTATTTCTTGCGCAGCGCGCCGAGAGATTTGGCGTGATACTTCTGCGGTTTCTGGGTCCACGTGCTGCCCGCCAGCTCGACGCTGAATTCCTCGCGCCCGTCGGCAATTGCTGCCGCGTTGGCTATCGTCCACGGCATGAACAACCGGCCGACCTGCCGCTCCAGCAGCGGCATCAGCGTTGGCTCGAGACTCGCCCAGGTCTCGAACTCACCTTCCGCTCGCGGCCACAGCATTCGATGGATCCACGCCAGGACATTCGTTGCGCGCGCTTCGATGAGCGCACCGGGTGTGGGATCGGTCCACGTGTTGTAAAGCTGACCCCACATCGCGAAGTCTGCGAAGGCGGGGCGCGCACCGAAGAGATACGCGCGGTTCGCCAGGTGCGTGTCGAGGATTCCGACCGTCTCGCAGAAGGAATCTTCAATTTCGGGCGCGGTCTGTGCGCTGGAGCCGACGAACCAGACTCTCCCGACCATGCGCTCACGCACCTGCGCGATCGCGGTTGAAAGCTGCTTCTCGTCCGCCGCCGGCATCATCATACGTGCGAGTCGTCCGGCGGAACTGAGCTGATCGACATCGCGCGCCCATCGGTAGTGGAACATCCACTTGTTCCCCCATTCGTCGCCAAACTCCTCCAACAGGACCGAGACGAAGGCGGCAACCGGATCCGACGGATGAATCGGCGGCTGCGGGTATTGAGACTCAATGCGCTCGATTATCGGCGTCGAGTCCTGAAGGCCTTCGTTCTGAGGCGTAACCACCAGCGGCACGATCGGGAGCCGGGCGTATTTCTGGTATTCGGCCTGGCTATCGGCGTTGCGAATGATCCACTGGTGCGGAATTCCCTTGTACCGGAAATAGGAACGGACCTTCACCGAGTATGGGGACAGCTCGACGCCAAAGATACGATACCTATCCGCCATTTGGTTTATTCCTCTGCGGGCCTTCCTGTCACAACAAGCTCAGGCAGGCTAATATATTGGCATATCAAATGTCAATATATGAAAGCAGTTTGGAAGAGTTGCCAATATCGGCCAGCGGCGACAAAATACAAATCAACAATCGCGTCGGGCGCGGTCACGGTGAGCGCGCGCGGAAGACAAGGAGTTCGTTATGAGAGAAGCCGTCATCGTATCCACCGCCCGCACGCCGATCGGCAAAGCGTATCGCGGCGCGTTCAATGATATCGAGTCGCCGTCGATGGCC
>Ga0097691_1000363_pt1 | contig 41244 bp, 41 predicted proteins | sample NGESurdeep072012_8_FD_72858 | JGI IMG/M metagenome (GOLD analysis project Ga0097691, IMG submission 72858) | Arctic peat soil microbial communities from Barrow, Alaska - NGEE Surface sample 210-1 deep-072012 | ecosystem: Environmental > Terrestrial > Soil > Wetlands > Peat ... | reverse complement strand
ACGAGATTGCGGATCATTTCACGTGTGTATCAAGCCACGCCTCGGCTTCCTCCAACGAAAAGGAATACTCGTGGTCAAGAACGCCGGAACGCATCCTGCCGCCCTCGGCCATGTTCAATCATCCATTTTTCTAGATCATTCACCGCGCAAAGAATGCGTGCACTCTCAGCTAGAGCACATTTCGGCTGGGTTGAATCGGGGATTCCCGCGAGCTCCTGGATGAGCGAATCTAGCGGCATTGATTCGATTTTGGAGCCGGATCATGCCGAAAGCTTGTTCTCAGGACTTGCGCGAGCGTGTGCTTGAAGCGGTCGAAACGGGTGCGTCGCGGCGCGAGGCGGCCGAACGGTTCGAGGTGAGCCCCAGTTCGGCGATCAAATGGATGCAACGCTGGCAGGAAACCCACAGTGTCGCGGCGAAGCCGAGCGGGGGAAGTATCTCGCCGCTGGAGAAGCATGCACACTGGTTGCTGATGCTGATTGGCGAGCAGCCGGATTTGACGCTGGATGAAGTCGTCACCGCGATGCGCAAGCGACGGATCGCCGGCAGCCGCAGTGCGGTCTGGCGATTGTTCGACCGTCACGGCATCAGCTTTAAAAAAAAGCCTGCACGCGGCGGAGCAAGAGCGACCCGACGTGGCCAGCGCGCGTCGGCGCTGGATGCGCGAGCAAGGCATGTTTGACCCGGCCCGGCTGGTGTTCATTGACGAGACCTCAACCTCGACCAATATGGTGCGGCTTCGCGGCCGTTGCCGGCGCGGGGAGCGGCTGATCGGGCGCGTGCCGCAAGGGCACTGGAAGACCATCACCTTCGTAGCCGGGCTTCGTCATGACAAGATGACTGCCCCCTTCGTGGTGGATGGGCCGATGACCAGAGCTACATTCCTCGCTTATCTCGAACAATGTCTGGTGCCGACGCTCAATCGCGGCGACATCGTCATCATCGACAACCTACCGGCTCACAAAGGTATCGCTGTGCAGAACACCATCAAAACCGCCCGCGCGAGGCTGCTTTACCTGCCAAAATATTCGCCGGATCTTAATCCGATCGAGCAGGCTTTCAGCAAACTCAAAGCCCATCTACGCAAGGCCGCCGAGCGAACCATTCCTCGTCTTTGCCGCAGGATCGGCGCCCTGATGCCAGCCTTCGGCCCTCAAGAATGCGCCAATTACTTTATGCATGCTGGATACGCTTCTATATGACCGGAATCCGCTCTAGGTGGCCGAACTGGGCTACGACTCCATCATGGCCCGCCACTCGCGCGGCTGATCGGCGTCCAAAGCAAACGGTCCCGGAACCGCGGTTCCAGGGCCGTTTGTTTTATGCTGGATGGTGCCGTTCTTACTTCTTGCCCGGCTCGCTGAAATCGAGCAGCGGCGGCAGGTCGATCTGTGGAATTTCGATTTTCACCTTGTTCGGATCGATCGTCGATGCGGCGCCCTTGTAATGCATGACCATGGCCGGAAACAGGATCACCAGCAGCACCATGATCACCTGGATCACCACGAACGGCATGGCGCCCCAGTAGATCTGCCCGGTGGTGATCGGCTCCATGCGTTTGCCGGTGTGGCGGTCGAGATACGATTCTTTCGGCGCGACCGAGCGCAGATAGAAAAGGGCGAACCCGAACGGCGGGTGCATGAACGAGGTCTGCATGTTGACGCCGAGGATGACGCCGAACCAGATCAAATCGATGCCAAGATGCTCGGCGGCGGGGCCGAGTAGGGGAATAACGATGAAGGCCAACTCGAAAAAGTCGAGGAAAAACGCGAGCACGAACACGAAGGCGTTGACGAAGACCAGGAAGCCGAACTGCCCGCCGGGCAGCGACACCAGCAGGTGCTCGACCCAGATGTGCCCGCTCACGCCGTAAAAGGTGAGCGAGAACACGCGCGCGCCGATCAGGATGAAGACCACGAAGGCCGACAGCTTGGCCGTGGATTCGACGGCCTGGCGAACCAAGTCCCAGGTCAGCCGGCGCTTGATGGCGCCGAGAATCAGCGCGCCGGTGGCGCCCATGGCGCCGCCCTCGGTCGGGGTGGCAACACCGATGAAGATCGTGCCGAGCACCAGAAAAATGAGGAACAACGGCGGCACCATCACGAAAGTGGCCTGCTGCGCCATGTGCGACAAGAAGCGGAAGCCGGTGAAGCGATCGATGATCCAGTTCACGATCGCAACGGCGAACGCGAACAGAATCCCAAAGAACATGCTTAGCACGACGAAGTCGGCGCCGTGCGTCTCGGAAGTCCGCATCATCAGCCAGCCGAACACGCCGCTCGCCACCGTCAGCATGGCGAGTGAAATCAGGCCACGGCTGCCATCGGACTCGCGAAAGCCGACCGCTTCCAGCGGAAGGCCCGGCGTCGACTTCGGAAACAACAGTGTGACAAGAAATATGTAGCCGGCGTAGAGGCCCGCCAGCACGAGGCCGGGAATGAAGGCGCCCTCGTACATGTCGCCGACCGAACGGCCGAGCTGGTCGGCCATCACGATGAGCACCAGTGAGGGCGGAATGATCTGCGCCAGCGTGCCGGAGGCGGCAATGACGCCGGAGGCCACGCGCCGATCGTAGCCGTAGCGCAGCATGATCGGCAGCGAGATCAGGCCCATGGAAATCACCGAGGCTGCGACCACGCCGGTGGTGGCGGCGAGCAGCGCGCCGACGAAAATGACCGCGTAAGCGAGGCCGCCGCGCACGGTGCCGAACAATTGCCCGATGGTGTCGAGCAAGTCCTCCGCCATGCCGGATCGTTCGAGCACCAACCCCATGAACGTGAAGAACGGGATCGCCAGCAACGTGTCGTTGCTCATCACCCCGTAGACGCGTTCGGGCAAGGCTTGCAGGAAGTCGGGGACGAACAGGCCAAGCTCGATACCGAGCAGCGCGAAGATCAGCCCGACCGCGCCGAGCGAGAAGGCCGCCGGATAACCGAGCAGCAGAAAGAACACCAGGGAGCCGAACATGATCGGCGCCATGTTGTTGATGAGTATGGCTTCCATGCGAGACCCCGGATCCCTTGCGGAAAACTAGTGTTTTTCAATTGCGCTGATGATTTCCTCGGCCTCGGTTTCGAGCGAGCTTCGTTGGCTCGCATGGGGGTCAGGGATGAGGTCTCGCATCACGGCGATCCGTTTCACGAGCTCAGATATCCCCTGCATGAAGAGCATCGCGAACGCGACCATGATCAGTGCCTTGGACGGCCATTGTGCCAGGCCGCCGGCATTTCCAGACTGCTCGTTGATCTCGACCGAGCGCAGGAAGAAAGGAATCCCGGTCACAACCATGATGATGGTCAGCGGCAGTAGGAAGAACGCATGCCCCACCGCGTCGATGCTGTCGCGTACGCGCTTCGGCAGCATGTTGTTTACGATGTCGATGCGGATGTGCTCATTGTCGAGCAGTGTCCAGGGCGCGCACAGCAGAAACACGGCGCTGAACAGCACCCATTGCAACTCGAGCCAGGAGTTCGACGAGGTATCGAAAATCTTGCGCACGGTGGCATTGACCGCCGAGACCACCACGGCGGCCAGGATCAGCCAGGCGATGCGTTTGCCGATCCAGGTGTTGACGGCGTCGACCACGCGCGTCACCGGCAGCAACGCCTTCAGCACTGCGTCGAGAGCGCCCACTTGCATCTCCCCTCTATCCGGCCATCACCATAGCCCCGGCCGGCGATGTTATTCTTGTTTATGTCCCCTCGGCTTAGCCGCAAGGCCAATCCCGTCACCTTAATCCGATGCTGCCATAAGGCGTCAATAGTGAAATTGCTAGCAGATTGAGGGGAGCAGAGTTGCTGAACCGCCGCCATAGTGCCTTTGCCGAATGAAGCGGGGGTGGGCCCTTTGACCCCACGTGGGGCGCCGAAACCCATGGTTAACGAACTCTAAACCCTCGGTTAACCAGCTAGGCGGTAAAAAGGCCTTTGGCCTGCCCTTCGGGGGGCGGCGGCCGCGCCTATTCCGATCATCGGTCGGTATCGGTTGCGGTGCGCGAGGAAAGAGCATGCGGCAGCTCACGATCGCCGAGCGGCTTACTGCGGCCGTCCTGCTGCCGCTGGCCGCCATGCTGTCGGTTCCATTCTTGACCGCGGCGCTCATGCCATTTCTCGACGAGGCCAATGCCACCTATGCCGAGATTTTTATCGCGCTTGTCACCGCCAGCATCGCGGGTGCGGTGGTCCTGATCATCGCGCGCGGAATCGTGCGCCCCATTGCCCAGGTGGCCGATACCATCGACGCCATCGCCCATGCCGAACTAGATTCCGCGGCGCCGTTGCAGCCGACCCGCGGCGAAATAGCGCGCCTCATAGCCGCGACCGACAGGCTTACCGACGTCATTGGCGAACGCCAGCGCCGAGAGTTGTTGCATAACGATCTCGATCGCACGTGGCAGGCCTCGCGCCGCGCCAATTTGTCCAACCTGGCACGCCAAGTCGAGTCCGCGACCGGACTCGGTATCCAGCCGATCATCGATGGCGCCGCGACCTTGCATCTCAAGGCCGAGGACATGCTGGCGGCGCTGGAGACCGTGCGGACGGCTTTCGACGAGACCGTCCGCGCTGCCGAGGGCTCGCACGCCATGAATCAGGCCGCGGGCCAATTGTCCGACCAGGTGATCCGGGCGATCACCGAAATATCGGAACAGGTGCGGCGCGGCAGCGGGCTGGGCCGCGAAGCGGTCGTCCGCGCCAATGCCTCGCGCGCGACTATCGACGCGCTGGCTAGGGCCGCCAACCAGATCGGCGACATCGTCACCGTGATCAACGATATCGCATCGCAGACCAATCTGCTCGCGCTCAATGCCACCATCGAGGCGGCGCGCGCGGGCGAGGCCGGACGCGGCTTTTCGGTGGTCGCCTCCGAGGTCAAGATGCTGGCGACGCAGACCGGCAAATCGACCGGACAGATCGGCGCCAAGGTCGCCGAGATTCAAGCCACTACGCGCGAAGTCGTGGCCGCGCTATCGAATGTTGCCGAGGCCATCGATCAGCTCTCCGACGTCACGGTCTCGGTATCCGCGGCGATAGAGCAGCAGCGAAACGCCGCCGAAAACTTCGCCGCCGGCGCGCGCGAAACCAGCGCCGCAACGTCCAATGTTGTCGGGCGCATGGTTGGCATCGCCGACATGGTGCAGCGCTCGCGCGCAACCGCGCAGGGCGTATCGGCCGTTGCCGAGGCGATGCAATCGACGTCGCAAATTCTATGCCGCGAGATCCCCGACATCGTGCGCAAGGCGGTCAATGCCGATTTGCGCGAATTCCCGCGCTACGAAGTGAAGCTGACCGCGCGCCTGGAACGCGATGACCAGGTCGTCGAGGTGACGGTGCATGACATCAGCGAAGGCGGCGCGCGTATCGATGACCCTGAAAACCTCGCGGTCGGCGATCGGGTCGCCTTGACGTTGCCGGGCATGAAAGCGATCACCGCCGAGGTCGTACGCAACAGCGGAGACGGTTTTGGAATATGTTTTAAGCCGGCCCGGCTGCGGCTAGAGGAGTTGCGCGATCTGGTGACATCGCAGGAGCGGGCTGCGTAATCTTTCGTTGAGCACGATCTTTTCCGAAAACCGGTTCCCATCCCCGATCAAGTCGAGGACAAGCTTTTCGGGGTCGTGCTCCAACTAGCCTCCCGTCACGCTCATGTGGCGCGACAGCGCCGGGCGCCGGTGGCGGCGATCGATCACGAAATCATGTCCCTTGGGCTTGCGGGTAATCGCCTCGTCGATCGCGGCATGCACCAGATCGTCGCTTTCGGAGGCGCGCAGGGGGCCGCGCAGATCGGCGGCATCGTCCTGGCCGAGGCACATATAGAGCGTGCCGGTGCAGGTGATGCGCACGCGATTGCATGACTCGCAGAAATTATGGGTCATCGGCGTGATGAAGCCGAGCCGTCCGCCGGTTTCCTTGACGCGCACATAACGCGCCGGCCCGCCGGTGCGATATTCGATGTCTTCGAGCGTGTAGCGCTCGGCCAGGCCCGCCCGCACCATCGACAAGGGCAGGTACTGATCGAGCCGGTCTTCGCCGATATCGCCCAGCGGCATCACCTCGATCACCGTGAGATCCATGCCGCGCCCGTGCGCCCAAGCGAGCAGGCCGCCGATCTCGTCCTCGTTGACGCCCTTGAGCGCCACGGCGTTGATCTTCACCTGCAGGCCGGCGGCCTGCGCGGCATCGATGCCGGCTAGCACTTTGGCAAGATCGCCCCAGCGCGTGATGGCGCGAAACTTGTCGGGGTCGAGTGTGTCGAGCGAGACATTGATGCGCTCGACGCCATGGCTTTTAAGTTCGGCGGCGTATTTTTCCAATTGCGAGGCGTTGGTGGTGAGCGTGAGCTCCTTGAGCGCGCCGCTTTCAAGATGGCGCGACAACGAGGACACCAGCGTCATGATGCCGCGCCGCACCAGCGGCTCGCCGCCGGTCAGGCGTAGCTTGGTCACGCCCTTGGCAATGAACGCGCTGCACAGTCGATCGAGTTCCTCCAGGCTGAGCAGATCGGCCTTCGGCAGGAAGGTCATGTGCTCCGACATGCAGTACACACAGCGGAAATCGCAGCGGTCGGTCACCGAGACGCGTAAATAGGTGATGGCGCGATGAAACGGGTCGATCAATGCGCCCGGGCGGGTGCCGGCGCGATCGAGATCAAGTGTAGACGTGCCGTTGGTCGCAACCATATTCCGTCCCCGCGCGGCGATCGGCGCCCTCCGGATATAGGAAGTTTGGCCGATAATGGCCATAGCGTCCAGCCGACGCCACGGGCGCGATCAAGCGCCGCGAACGGCTCCGCGGCGCTATTGAATGAATGCTGACGTGGGTTTGGCTAGCGCGTCGGCGCGGGCGTGGCCGGCCACGGCGCGGGCGCCTGCTGCTGCGCCTGCGGGGCAGGGGCGGGCGCTGCCGAGGTCTTAGGCTTCGGCTTTGCCGCCGGCCTGGCGCCCGTCTTCTTTTTGGCCGCCGGCTTTTTGACCGACTTTAGGGGGGGCGGCGCAGGCGTCAACTCGACCTGCACCGGGTTGGGGCGGAATTCCGGCAAGCCGTTACTATTCGCGATTGGCTCGATATTTTCCGAATCCGGTTGATAGCCGTTGAGCGTGAAGGTAACGGCGATCGGCGCATTGGCCGGCAGTGCGAGCGCGCAAGGTGTGCGACAGGTTTGCCCGTTGGAGGTCTTGGCTTCGGCGCCCGGCGGCTCGGACTCGAAACGCACAGTGTCCATCATCGGCGCCGGCTTCAGCGCGTCGAGATTCATCCAATCCGGTGTCGATGAACACGCCGCAAGCGCGAGTCCCCCGATCACGATCGCGATTACTCGGTACATAATGTTTAACCCGTCCGCTCGAGCGATAGAAACCGCCCACCCTTCAACAGGATACGGTCGCGGTCTTGGGCGTGCAACCGGCCGCACGCCATTAACCTTACCGCATTAACCATCGTGGCTGCCAGTCGCATCAATTTGCGGGCGAAATTGCGGCTATAGCCGACCGTAATTGCGCAAAATGGCTGATTATGCGGTCCGGCCCGAACTCGGACACCGGGCGGTCGCTATAGCCGAAATCGACGGCGATCACCGGGATGCCGGCCGCGCGCGCGGTCCGGATATCGGTCACGGAGTCGCCGATCATGATCGCATGCGTCAGGCTTCCGCCAGCCGCCGTGACGGTGCGGCGCAGCACCTCCGGGTCGGGCTTCTGGATCCCGAAAGTATCCTGTCCGCAGATCGTCGCGAACCGGTCGGCGAGCTTGAGCTGCTTGAGCAGCAGCACCGATAACCGTTCGAGCTTGTTGGTACAGACGGCAAACCGGCAGCCGTCGGATGCGAGGACATCGAGCGCGTCGGTCAGCCCCGGAAAGGGCCGCGAACGGTCGGCGACGTGCTCGGTATAATGCGCGATGAAATCCGCGAACAATTGCTCGAGCTTTGCCGGCGCGACGGCGATGCCTTCCGCCGCGATGCCGCGCGCGATCATCATCCTGGCACCGCCGCCGATCGTATTGCGCGCGGTCTCATAGGGCACCGGCGGCCATCCTTCGCGCGCGAACACCACGTTGAGGGTATCAACGAGATCGGGCGCGGTATCGATCAGGGTGCCGTCGAGGTCGAAAACGATGGTCGGGGCGGTCATGGCGGATCGCTAGCGCATGATCCGGTCAAGTGGAAGGCCTCCGGGAGAGCGATTTTCGGCTACCCAGGCGGGGCGATCGGGGCTAGATAGGCGTGGCATTAATGTCCTTAATCCACGCTCGAATCCTCAACCGGTCGCGATGAACGCCGATGCCCAAAAACGTGCAGCTGCCGCTCGCGCCGTCGAATTCGTGCGGCCCGGCATGCGGCTCGGGCTCGGCACCGGCTCGACCGCGAAGCATTTCGTGGAGTTGATCGGCGAACGCGTGCGGGCCGGCCTCGACGTCATTGCGGTGCCGACGTCGCAAGCGACCCGTGCCGATGCCGAGCGCTGCGGCATTGCGCTGACCACGCTCGATGAAACGCCGGAGCTCGACCTGACCGTGGATGGCGCTGACGAAATCGCGCCCGATCTCAGCTTGATCAAGGGCGGCGGCGGCGCGCTGCTGAGGGAAAAGATCGTTGCCGCAGCCTCCGCGCGCATGATCGTGATCGCCGACCGGAGCAAATGGGTGGCTCAGCTCGGACGCTTTCCGCTGCCGATCGAGGTGGCGCCGTTCGGCTTAGGAGCGACCCTGAAGGCGATCGAGAAAGCCATTGCAGCGATCCAGGGGTCCGGATCCCTGACGGTGCGGCAGGGCAAGGACGGCCACGCTTTCGTCACGGATGGCGCTCACTGGATCATCGACGCCGCGCTTGGCCGGATTGACGATCCGAAAGCGATGGCGGACGCGCTTTCGGGCATTCCCGGGGTCATGGAACATGGTCTGTTTATCGGTCTCGCGCAGACGGCCATTCTGGCCGGACCGGACGGCGTCACGGTCGTCGAACGGCCGTGATATCTTGAGCGAAAACGGAGTAATGAAGATGAGCATCATTCAGGCCATTAAACGCACCAGCCGGCTGGCTGCGGTCGCCGTCGCGCTGGTCGCATTTGGTCCGGCCGCTCACAGCCAGCAGCCGTCTGCGGCGGCGATGTCGACCGCGAAGGAAATCGTGACCGTCACCGGCGCCACCACCCTGTTCAATCCGTTGATTGCCGGTGTTGTCGAACAGGCGAAACTTCTGTTCCTCCAACAGAACCCGGGCTTGAGCAAGGATCTCAACGAGATCGCAATCAAAATTCGCAACGATTTGGCGCCACGCTTCGACGAGTTGGTCAATGACGTGGCCCGGAATTATGCGATCCATTTCACCGAGCAGGAACTCAAGGACGTGCTCGCGTTCTACAAATCACCGGCCGGCAAGAAGCTGATCACCGAACAGTCAAAGGTCGTCGAGGCGAGCATGAAATTCGCGCAAGACTGGGCCAACAAGCTGTCCGACGAAGTGATCGGGAAGATGCGCGAGGAATTGAAGAAGCGAGGGCTGGCCCAATAACCAGCGATGGCCGGATTGCCGTCCGGCCGGCTTGCAAACAGGGCGCTAGCGGCTGATGTCGGACCACGACGTCGATCTTTTTGTCATCGGAGCCGGCTCCGGCGGCGTGCGCGCGGCGCGCATCGCGGCGGCCTACGGCGCGCGCGTCATGATCGCGGAGGAATACCGCGTCGGTGGCACTTGTGTGATCCGCGGCTGCGTGCCGAAGAAGCTGCTGGTCTATGCCTCGCGGTTTTCCGAGGAGTTCGAGGACGCCGCCGGCTACGGCTGGACCGTGCCGGAACCGACGTTTCACTGGCCGACGCTGATCGCCAACGTCAACCGTGAAGTAACGCGGCTGGAATCCGCCTATACCAACACGCTCGAACGCTTCAACGTCGCGCTGGTCAAGAGCCGCGCCGTGCTGGAAGACGCCCACACCGTGCGGCTGGCAAGCGGCGCACGCGTGCGCGCCGAGACGATCCTGATTGCGACGGGTGCTGCTCCCTATCATGGCGCCCAGATCGCCGGTCTCAAACACGTAATTTCATCGAATGAAGCGTTTCATCTCGAGCAACTGCCAAAACACATTCTGATTCAGGGGGGCGGGTACATCGCGGTCGAGTTTGCCGGAATTTTCTCCGGGCTCGGCAGTAAAGTCACTCTGGTCTATCGCGGCGAAAACATTTTGCGCGGTTTCGACGATGATGTGCGCGAGCATTTACGCGGCGAGATGGTAAGGCGTGGAATAAAGATCATAACCAAACAGACCGTGGCAGCGGTCGAGAAGGTGGACAACGGCTACGACGTCGAATTGTCCGATAACGAACAGGTCATAGTGGACCTTGTCATGTTCGCGACCGGCCGCAAGCCGAATGTGCATGGACTCGGCCTCGAAGCGGCAGGCGTCAAGCTTGGCGAGACGGGCGGCGTCGCGGTCGATGAGTTCTCGAAGACGACGGTGGAAAATATTTATGCGGTCGGTGACGTCACCAATCGGATCAATCTCACGCCAGTGGCGATCCGCGAGGGCCATGCTTTCGCCGACACGGTCTATGGCGGCAAGCCGACGCCGGTCGATCATTCCAATGTGCCGACCGCGGTGTTCTCGGATCCCGAGCTCGGCGTCATCGGCCTGACCGAGACGCAGGCGCGCGAGCGGCTCAACAAGGTCGACATTTACAAGACCAGCTTCCGTCCGATGAAGGCGACGCTGTCCGGGCGCGACACCAGGGTGTTCATGAAGCTGGTGGTGGACGGCATCACCGACCAAGTGGTCGGCTGCCATATCGCCGGCCCCGATGCCGGCGAACTGATCCAGGTGATCGGCATCGCCGTGAAGATGCGCGCCACCAAGGCCGATTTCGACGCCACCATGGCGGTGCATCCGACCGCGGCCGAGGAACTGGTCACCATGCGCGAGAAGGCCGTCAGCTACGGCCGCGCGGCGGCGGAATAGCCTTAAACTAACCGACTTTCGTGAATATCTGGCTTCCGCGGGGCGCCTTCGTGTATAACCCCCGCCAATCGCTGGAGTAATTGGCAATGTCCGAGCGTTGGACGCCCGACAGTTGGCGCAAGAAGCCTATTGAGCAGGTCCCGGATTATCCGGACCGGCAGGCGTTGGCCGATACCGAGAAGCAGCTTGCCACCTTCCCGCCGCTGGTGTTCGCGGGCGAGGCGCGCAACCTGAAGAAGCAGCTTGCGCGCGTCGCCAATGGCCAGGCTTTCCTGCTGCAAGGCGGCGACTGCGCGGAAAGTTTCGCCGAGCATGGCGCCAACAACATCCGTGACTTTTTCCGCATGTTCCTGCAGATGGCGGTGGTACTCACTTATGCCGCCGCCTCGCCAGTGGTGAAGGTCGGTCGCATCGCCGGCCAGTTCGCCAAACCGCGCTCATCGCCGACCGAAAAGCGCGACGGCAAGGAATTGCCGAGCTATCGCGGCGACATCATCAATGACATCGCCTTCACCGAGGAGGCGCGCCGTGCCGATCCGCGCCGGCAGATCGAGGCCTTCCGGCAGTCGGCGGCAACGCTCAACCTGTTGCGCGCCTTCGCGCAAGGCGGCTATGCGAACTTGGCCAGCGTGCGGCAATGGATGCTCGGCTTCGTCAAGGATAGTCCGCAGTCGCGCCGCTATGTCGAATTGTCCGATCGCATTTCCGAGGCGCTCGGCTTCATGCAGGCCTGCGGCCTTGATCTCGAAAGCCATCCCGAACTGCGCACCACCGAATTTTACACCAGCCATGAAGCGCTGCTGCTCGGCTTCGAGCAGGCGTTCACCCGCATCGATTCGACCACCGGCGATTGGTACGCCACCTCCGGCCACATGCTGTGGATCGGCGACCGCACGCGGCAATACGATCACGCCCACATCGAATATGCCCGCGGCATCAAGAATCCGCTCGGGCTCAAATGTGGGCCGTCGCTCAAGGCGGACGATCTGCTGCGGCTGATCGACATCCTCAATCCGGACAACGAAGCGGGCCGTCTTACGCTGATTGGCCGCTTCGGCGCCGAAAAAGTCGGCGAGCATCTGTCGGCGCTGGTGCGCGCGGTCAAGCGCGAGGGCAAAGTGGTGCTCTGGTCGTGCGACCCGATGCACGGCAATACCATCACCTCGGCGAGCGGCTACAAAACCCGTCCGTTCGACCTGATCCTGAAAGAGGTGCGCGGCTTCTTCGACGTGCATGCGGCGGAGGGCACCTACGCCGGCGGCGTGCATCTGGAGATGACCGGGCAGAACGTCACCGAATGTACCGGCGGCGCCCGCGCCATTTCAGATGCCGATCTCAACGACCGCTATCACACCGCCTGCGATCCACGGCTCAATGCTGAGCAGGCGATCGATCTCGCTTTCTTGCTGGCCGAATTGCTCAAGAAAGTTCGCTCCGCACAGGCCAAGCCGATGCCGGCGGTGGCCGGGCTCTGACTAAGCCAAAAGCGATGACACCTCGGGATCGCCGAGGGGATCGGGGAGGATCGAATGACAAGCGCAATAGGTTCGCTCGTACGAGCGGCCCGGATGATCTGCCTGAGCGGCGCAGTCGGTATTTTATTGGGCAATCATGCCATAGCCGGCGTTATCGAAATATTTCATGCCGACTCGCTCGGTGGTCCGATGAGCTGGCTCAAAAAGGCATTTGAAGCCAAACACAGCGGCGTGACCATCAATCTCACTCCGGGCACATCACGCCAACTAGCCGATCGCATTCTCGCTGGCGAAATCTGCGACGTGTTCGCGCCGTCCTCGTCCCCGATCGCCGATGAACTGGTCACCAAAAATGCCGCGGACTGGTCGGTGGTTTTCTCGGCGAATGAAATGGCGGTCATTACGGCCAAAGGCAATCCGCAGGGCATTCATAAGATCGCCGATCTCGCCAGGCCGGACGTGACCTTCGTGCGCATCACCGGTGAGAAAGATCTTGGCACCGGCCGCACCATCGAATTCCTCAAACGCGCCGCCACGCTGGAAGGCAAGCCGGAGCTGGCGCAGAAGATCATCGACGCGGCGGGGAAGCAAAACTCGGTCCCCGATACCGTGCGCGCCGTGCGCGAGGGTAATGCGAATGCGGGCGTGGTCTATTATTCCGCCGCGGTCGCAGCCAAGAGCGATCTGGAGATCATCCGGTTTCCCGCCAGCGTCAATCTGAGCGATGCCATCCAGAATGCCGCGGTTGTCCCACATACGGCGAAAAATCCGATGGAGGCGACCGAGTTCGTGCGCTTCATTCTGTCGGCCGAAGGGCAGGGCATTTTGCTGCAAACCGGCCAGCCGCCAGTGGTGCCTGCGATCCGCAAGGGAAAAATCCCGCCGGAGCTGACAAACTGACCGCGAGAGCCCATGCACAGCAGCCATACCGGCGCGTGATTGCCGACCGGAAGGCCAGGCGTTAGATCAATGCCATGAACGCCCGCCCTGCCGATAAGCTCGCGATCGCGGTCGCGCAGCTCAACTCGACTGTCGGCGACATCGCCGGCAATGCCGAGAAGGTGCGCCGCGCGCGCCAGACGGCGGCCGCCCAGGGCGCCGATCTGGTGGTTTTCCCCGAACTGTTCATCGCCGGTTATCCGCCCGAGGACCTGGTGCTCAAGCCGGCGTTCCAGGCCGCCTGCCGCGCGGCGATCGAGGCGCTGGCCCGGGAAACCGCGTCGGGTGGACCGGCGCTGCTGGTCGGCACGCCCTGGCTCGACGGCGGTAAGCTCTACAACGCGGTGGCGCTGCTCGAAGGTGGCGCGATCGCGGCGCTGCGCTTCAAGGTCGATCTGCCGAATTACGGCGTGTTCGACGAAAAGCGCGTGTTCGCGCCGGGGCCGATGCCGGGGCCGGTGAATTTTCGCGGCGTACGCCTGGGGCTTCCGATCTGCGAGGACATCTGGGGCGAGGAAATCGTCGAGTGTCTGGCCGAGACCGGCGCCGAATTGCTCTTGGTGCCGAACGGCTCGCCCTATTGGCGGCAGAAAGGCGACGTGCGGCTCAACATCGCGGTGGCGCGCGTCACCGAGCAGGGGCTGCCAACCGTCTACGTCAACCAGGTCGGCGCCCAGGATGAGCTGGTGTTCGACGGCGTATCCTTCGGCCTGCATGCTGATTGTTCGCTGGCGTTCCAGCTTGCGGCGTTTCAGGAAGCCGTCGTCACCACCCACTGGCAGCGGCGCGGCACGACCTGGCGCTGCGAGGGTGGGCCGACGATCGCCGCCGTCGAAGCCGAGCGCGCCGACTATGCGGCTTGCGTGCTCGGCCTGCGCGACTACGTCAACAAGAACGGCTTCCCCGGCGTCGTGCTCGGCCTGTCGGGCGGGATCGATTCGGCGCTGTGCGCGGCGATGGCGGTCGATGCGCTTGGGTCCGAGCGCGTGCGCTGCATCATGATGCCCTACAAGTTCACCGCGCAGGAATCGCTCGACGACGCCGCGGCCTGCGCCAAGGCGCTGGGCGTGCGCTATCAGATTTTGCCGATCGCGCCGGCGGTCGAGGGTCTCGAGGCTGCGCTGGCGCCGGCGTTCACTGGCTTGCCGCGCGACGTCACCGAGGAGAACCTGCAGGCGCGCGCGCGCGGCACGATCCTGATGGCGGTTTCCAACAAGTTCAACGTCATGGTAGTGACCACCGGCAACAAGTCGGAAATGTCGGTCGGCTATGCCACGCTCTATGGCGACATGAACGGCGGATTCAATCCGATCAAGGATCTCTACAAGACCGAGGTGTTTCGTCTGTCGCGGTTACGCAACGGCTGGAAGCCGGAGGGCGCCATGGGTCCGGACGGCCCGGTGATCCCGGACAACATCATCACGCGGCCGCCGACCGCGGAATTGCGCGAGAACCAGAAGGACGAGGATTCGCTGCCGCCTTATGCGGTGCTCGATCCGATCCTGGAGCGGCTGGTGGAGCGCGAGGAGCCGATCTCGGCAATCGTGGCGGCCGGTTTCGACCGCGACACCGTGATGCGGGTCGAACGCATGCTCAACATCGCCGAATACAAGCGCCGGCAGGCGGCGCCGGGCGTGAAGGTGACGTTGAAGAATTTCGGCCGCGACCGCCGCTATCCGATCACCAACCGCTTCCGCGATCCCGGCACACCGCTGTCGGCGCCTGACACCTCGCTGGTCACCGGCCTGCCGGCAAAGACCGAAGCCTTCGATTTTTAGAGCAAAAACTAGCGCACCGGCAGGAACGTCGGTCCGACCGTGCGCACGGTCCGTTTGGCCGGATCGGTTTCGCCCGGCGCTTCCGCGATCGGCGCCGGTTGCGGGGCCGCCGGTGTCTTCACGCGCGGATCGGGTCGGATCGGCCTGCCGTCGGCGCCGATGCGCGGCTGCGAGAGCTGCTTGGCGTTCTGCTCGGTGACAATGACGTCGCCCGGCGCCACCGTGTCGTCGGTTCCGTTGACCTTGAGCGCCTCGGCCCAGCTTTCGCCCGGCCGGCGGCAACTACACGCCGGATTAAGCGCCTTGCGGTAGCTGAACGCGGCCGGCAGTTCGGTATAGAGCCGGCCGTTCATCGAAACCGCCTGCGCCACTTCCTCACCGGGATTGTGATAGGTGTAGAGCGAAACTTCCGCCGCCGGGCACATGCGCTGACAAGTCTGATCGTCGTCGCGGAAGCGATCCGACGCGGTCGCGTACGAAATCGGGAAATAGTAGCCGTCGCAGGTGCGCACGCAGATGGTGCGGAAGCTGCCGCCCATCGCCCCGGGTTGTCCCGAGAACATGCCGCCACTGCCGCCGAATAGGCGATCAAAGAAGCCGCCCTGCTGGCCGGCGAGCGCGGCCGAGCGGTATTGCGCGCCGCAGCCATTATCGCCGAGCGCGATCAGCAGCGACTGCCGCTGCGCGGCGCGTTCGGTGGTGCCGCCACTGAGCTGCTCGTGCTGGTTTTGCAGGCGCTCGAGCGCATTGCGCTGCTGGTCGATCTGCCGGCTCAGACCGCCGCATTGCGGCGGCGGAATGTTGAAGATCGAGAAGAAGCCGGAGCTTTCACAGCCGCTGCGGCGCGATTGCGCGACCAGCCGGTCGATCTCGAATTGCTGGCGGTTGACCGCGTCCTCGGCGCGGCGGATCTGGTCGGCGCGCGCCGGATCGTTGTTGCCGCGGTCGAGCGACGCAAGCTGGGCTTCCAGCCGCTGGCAGGCCGGGTTTTGCGACTGCGCAAGCGCGCCGACGCACGACACCAGCGTCGTCACCGCTATGGCTGCAAGCTTGAAAACGCGTCCCCTCATGACCGGCATTCTAACGCTAAAATCATGGTGGTGCGAGCCTCGAGCTTAATGCGGTCGTGCGGTCTCTGCACGCAGATTCCACAATACGCCGGCGACGATGATCAGGGCGCCGAGCAGCACGAATAGGTCGAGCCGCTCGCCGTAAACCGCCCAGCCGACAACCGCGATCAGCGGAATGCGCATGAAATCGAGCGGAACCACCAGCGTGGCATCGCCGGCGCGGAATGCGTTGCTCAGGCAATAGTGCGACGTCAAGCCGCCAATGCCGACCCCAATTGCGGGCAAAATGTGGCGCGTTTCGAGATGGAAAAACACCATCGGATCGCCGCCGATCAGCGACAGCGGTAGTTGGATCACCGCCATCCAGAACACGATCCCGAAGGTGGTCTCGGTCATGGTCAGCTGTTTGGTTGTGATCATGGTGATGGCGTAGCCGAATGCCGCCGCCAGCACGAGAAACGCCGCCGGATTAAAGCTGGCGATGCCGGGCCGCAGGATCACCAGCACGCCAATCAGGCCGAGCACGATCACGCCGATACGGCTCGGCGTGAGCCGCTCGTGCAGCAGCCAGACCGCGAGCAGCGCAGTCCAGCCCGGCATGGTGAATTCGAGCGCGAACACCATGGCGAGCGGCAGCATGGTGAGGCTCAGCGCCCAGGCATATTGCGAGGCGTAGTGCACGGTGTTGCGCAGCAGGTTCAGTTTCATGCGGCGCGGCAGCGCGTGCACGCGCAAATCCGGGCGCACCGCCAGCAGGACGAGCAGCACCAGCAGGGCGACGCCGCTGCGAATGGCGAGAATTTCGAAAATGCTCAAGCCCGCGGTGGCCAGTTCGCGGATCGACACCGCCATGACCGAAAACGAGAGCAACGTGCCGACCATCCAGAGGACGACGCGGGCAAGCTTGCTGATGGCCACGGTTTGGTTCGCCAAGAGGTGAGGGGGAGCGGTTGCGGGCCGTGGTCTAGCAGCCCGGCGGCTTGCGGTCACTCCGCGTCCGGCTGATTCTCGGGCCGTGCCTTGTCGAAGGCCGGCAACTTCAGGCAGGCGGCGTCGACCGCGACGATTTTGGGGAATTTATCGAGCGGCACCTTCAAGCGCCGCGCATTGAACACCTGCGGCACCAGGCAAATGTCGGCGAGCGTCACATGCGCGCCGCAGGCATAGGGCCCGGGCGCGATCATCGCCTCGATCGCATTGAAGCCCTCGATCACCCAATGGTGGTACCAGGTGTCGATCTCCGGCTGCTCGTGCTTGAGCTGGCGCTTGATGTACTGCAGCGCGACCAGATTGTTGAGCGGGTGAATGTCGCAGGCCACCATTTGCGCGATGGCGCGCACCTTGGCGCGTTCGAGCGCATCGGCCGGCAACAGCGGCGGCTCGGGATGGATGTCGTCGAGATATTCGATGATCGCCAGCGATTGGGTCAGAACCTCGCCGCTGGAGAGTTCGAGCGCCGGCACCCGCATCTGCGGATTGACCGCGCGGAATTCGGGTGTGCGTTGGCGGCCGCCATCCTTGGTCAAATGGATGGACACCATCTCATAGGGCAGGCCCTTGAGATTGAGCGCGATGCGCACCCGGTAGGCGGCGGACGAGCGGAAATAGGAATAGAGCTTCACGGACATTACCCGGCTGGCAGAGCCCACGTCGCCGGCAATCTACCTGGGGCTAGGCCGGTTGGCGATATCGGCGGCAAGCTTCGCCGAGCGTTCGCTGAGCTTCTTCAGGGCGCGGTCGAGCGCGGCGCGGTCGGCCGCATCCACCGTCTCCAGCAACCGGCGGGCGAAGTCGAGCGCCATCGGGGCGAGCTCACTGTAGACCTCGCGGCCGGCGGCCGTGAGCGACAGGAAGGCCTCGCGTAGATCGGCGCGATTGGCGCGGCGGACCACCAGTTTGCGGCGTTCGAGCAGGGCCACCGCGCGCGATACCTTGGTCTTGTGCATGTGGCTGTGGATGCCGATCGCCTTGGCGGTCATCATGCCGAATTGGCCGAGCGTCACAAGCACGCGCCAATCCGGCAGGCCGATCTTGTAGCGCTCGCCATAGACGTGCGAGAGCACCTCTGAGACCAGGTTGGCGCAGACATTGAGACGGTAGGGCAGGAATTCTTCCAGCTTGAGCGCGGCCTGATCGGCATCGGCCGACGGAGCGGGCGCCCTTTGGGCATTGTCGTTGGTCATTGCTGCGCTGCCGCGTTCCCGCGCGCTCGGCGGTCCTGCCTGGCTCAACCGCCTCCAGACGCGCGTCGGGAACTTTGACCGAAATTGCGACCGCATGCAACTAGTTTGGAAATATTCTCAGTTAGTGGCTTGATTGACGATTTCGGCGGGATGCTCAGGCCTGTCGCGCTGACGTGGTACGCTATGCGCGAACCTGAGTGAGGGCCCACCATGCAACAGCAGCCGCGTCTGCTCATTCCGGCTCTCGGCGCCATCTATCGCACATTCGCGCCGATCACCGAGCCGTTGATCCGCGTGGTGGCGGGCGGGTCGCTCGCCATGCACGGCTATACGATCTTGTTCGGCGATATCGGCGCCGCCGCCAAATTCCTCGAGAGCACCGGTTTCCAAAACGGCCTGTTCTGGGCCTATGTGGTCGGCGCGGTGGAGTTCGTGTGCGGTTTGTTTTTGGCGCTCGGTTTTCTCACCCGCGTGGTCGCCGCGCCGATCATCGGCTTCCTCGTCATCGCCATCGTCACCTATCATTGGCAGTTCGGATTCGCATGGGAGAACCGCGGCATCGAATATCCGCTGTTCTGGTCGATCGTGGTATTGCATTTCCTCGTGCGCGGCGGCGGTCTATGGTCGCTCGATGCGCTGATCGGCCGGGAGCTGTGATGGCATGACCGCCAAAAGTTTTGCCTCCACCGAAGATACGGCCGAAAAGAAGGTCTCATTCGATCAGATCGGCTCCGGGCTTTACGCATACACCGCCGAGGGCGATCCCAATTCCGGCATCATCGTCGGCGACGACGGCGTCATGGTCATCGATGCGCAGGCGACGCCGGCGATGGCCGATGACGTGATCGCGCGCGTCGCCAAGGTCACCGACAAGCCGATCAAATATGTCCTGCTCACCCACTATCACGCGGTGCGGACGCACGGCGCCTCGGCCTACAAGGGCGCCGAGATCTTAGCGTCCGACACGACACGCGGCCTGATCACCGAGCGCGGCAAGCAGGACATGGATTCCGAGATCGGCCGCTTCCCGCGCCTGTTCCGCACCGTGGAATCGATTCCCGGCCTGACCTGGCCCACCGTCACGTTCCCGGATCAGATTTCGGTCTGGCTTGGCCGACGCGAGGTGCGCATCATGCATGTCGGGCGCGGCCACACCGCCGGCGACGTGATCGCGGTGGTGCCCGACGCGGGCGTGGTGTTCTCCGGCGATCTGGTCGAATACAAATCGGCCTGCTATTGCGGCGACGCGCATTTCACCGATTGGCCGGCGACGCTGGATAATCTCGCCGAGTTGCAGGCCGTTGCCCTGGTACCTGGGCGGGGCGCCGCGCTCACTACCCCGGAGATGGTGGCGGAAGGTATCGCGCTCACCAGCGACTTCATTTCGACGCTGTACGGGTCGGTGAGCGAGAGCGTCGCCAAGGGGCGGTCGCTGAAAGATGCCTTCGATTTCGTGCGCCTGGTCATGGACCCGAAGTTCAAGACTTTCGGGCTCTACGAGCACTGCCTGCCGTTCAACGTCGTGCGCGCCTATGACGAGGCGCGCGGCATCGAATGGCCGGTGATTTGGACCGCCGAGCGCGACCGTGAAATGTGGGCCGCGCTGCAGGGGTGAGGATTTAGCGCGTGCAGACGATGGCGACGACGTCGCAGGTGTTGCCGCGGCAGCCGCCGGAGCCGCCGGTCGGGATCGCGCCGGTGATGTCATCGCGGTCGACCTTGCGGTAGGACGCGGCCGAGGCGAATTGGTGCGACTTGCAATAGGCGTTGGCCGCCGCCGCGCCGCATTTGTCGCCCGTTGCGAGGCAGCGGTCGATGCCATAGCCGTCGCCGTCATTGGCGATGATGAACATGCGCCGTTCCGCTTGCGCGGAGCCAATGAGACCGATGCACAAAATGGCGGCGAGGCCGGCCAGGAGTATACGCATGACAAAGCCCGCTTGCTTGGTGGCACCCGTCCGGCACCGACGACAAGAATGCGAGTAAATTCGTTAAGGGCCGCTTAACCCTAGTGGCGCCGGCAAGGCGTGGGCTTGGCGGGCCTTGACGGTGTCGGCGCAACGCATCATTGTGCGCCCGTGATCAACGGCCTTAACCATATCTGCGGCATTTGCCGCGAGATTATTAGCTAGCGCACACGCTGGCTGCGGCCGTCTTTTCTCCACCGAGATAAAGCAACGCCCGGGCCAGCAGGCACCGAGGAACGCTGCGTGATGGAGCTCAAGCTCTACGATACGCTGACGCGCGAGAAGCGGGTGTTCGCCCCGCTCGATCCCGCGCGCGTGCGCATGTACGTGTGCGGGCCGACGGTCTACGACTTCGCCCATATCGGCAATGCACGGCCAGTCATCGTGTTCGATGTGCTTTTCCGCCTGCTGCGGCATCTCTATCCGGGTGAGGGCCGCGTCACTTACGTGCGCAACGTCACCGACGTTGACGACAAGATCAATGCGCGCGCGGCCGAGCGCGGCGTTTCCATCCGCGATCTGACGGAAGAGACCTACAAGAATTTCAAAGCTGACGTGGACGCGCTCGGCTGCCTGCCGCCGACGATCGAGCCGCGCGCCACCGAGCACATCGAGCCGATGAAAGTGCTGATCGAGCGCCTCGTAAAAAGTGGCCACGCCTATGTGGCGGAAGACAACGTGCTGTTCCACGTGCCCTCGATGCCGGATTACGGCCAGCTCTCGAAACGGCCGCTTGACGAGATGATCGCAGGCAGCCGCGTCGAGGTCGCGCCTTACAAGAAAGATCCGCAGGACTTCGTGCTGTGGAAGCCGTCGAAGCCGGACGAGCCAAGCTGGCCGTCGCCGGCCGGCATCAAGACGCCGGGCCGGCCGGGCTGGCACATCGAGTGCTCGGCCATGGCCTGGAAGCATCTCGGCGAGACTTTCGACATCCACGGCGGCGGCATTGATCTCGTTTTTCCGCACCACGAGAACGAGATCGCGCAGTCGCGCTGCGCTTTTCATACGAACGTGATGGCGAATTACTGGATGCACAATGGCTTCTTGCAGGTCGAAGGCGCGAAGATGTCGAAGAGCCTCGGCAATTTCGTGACTATCCACGAGTTGCTGAAAGACTGGCCGGGCGAGGTGGTTCGCTTCGCCATGCTGCAAACGCATTATCGGCAACCGATCAATTGGACGATCGCTGGTCTGCGTGAGACGCAGAAAAGCCTGGATCAATGGTATGGGCTGACGGCCGACGTGCAGCCGGGTTATCTGTGCGCCGATGCGCTCGACGCGCTGCTCGATGATCTCAATACGCCGAAGGCCTTCGCCGCGCTGCACGAGTTGCGCGGCGAAGCGGTCAAGGGCGCCAAGCCGGCGGCCGCATGCCTGAAGGCGAGCGCGCAATTGATCGGCCTGTTGCACATGCCGGCCGCGGCTTGGGCGGCGTTCCGGCCGGCTTCACTGACGATCGACGAGAGCAAGATCGTGATCCTGATCGACGCACGCATTGCGGCGCGCAAGGCAAAGAATTTCACTGAAGCCGATCGTATCCGCGAGGAGCTCGCCGCCATGGGCGTTGTGTTGAAGGATTCCAAGGACGGCACCACCTGGGAAATCGCGCGATGATGGCGCAGGCGCACCCCAAGCTGGCGCTGCGGCCGTATCTCGCGGCCGACGCCGCGCTGCTGCGCGAAATCTTCCGCGCCAGCATCGAGCAACTGACCGTCGACGACTACAGCCAAACGCAGCAGCAGGCCTGGGCCTCCGCCGCCGATGACGAGGCCGCCTTCGGCAAGAGGCTCGGCAGCCATTTGACGCTGGTGGCCACGCTGGCCGGCTCTGCGGTCGGCTTCGCCGCGCTCGCCAGCGGCAACAGGATCGACATGCTCTATGTGCATCCGGCGGCCGTCAGGCAGGGCGTCGGCGCCATGCTGGTCGACGCGTTGGAAAAGCTCGCCGGCTCGCGCGGCGCGGCGCTGCTCACGGTCGATGCCAGCGACAGCGCGCGCGGCTTTCTCGAGAAGCGCGGCTATGTCGCCCAGCAGCGCAATTCCGTTTTAGTCGGCGATGAATGGCTCGCCAACACCACGCTGCACAAACAACTTACCGCCAAACGGGAGGCCTCATGACCAAGCCCGACACGCCGTTCCCACGCCACTGGCTCTATTACATCGTGCTCAAATACGGCGTCATGCTCGTCGCCGTGCTGGTTGCGCTCTATGTCGTCTATAGGCTGACGTGAGTAACGCTTATGGCCCGTGAGCGCCTCTATCTGTTCGACACCACGCTGCGCGACGGCGCGCAGACCAATGGCGTCGATTTCACGCTCGCCGACAAGCTGGCGATCGCCGGCATGCTCGACCAGCTCGGCATCGACTATGTCGAGGGCGGCTATCCGGGCGCCAATCCGACCGATACCGAACTGTTCGCCAAGGAGCGCAAATTCGACACCACCTTCACGGCTTTCGGCATGACGCGCCGGCCAGGCCGCTCGACCTCGAACGATCCGGGGCTCGCCGCGCTGCTCGATGCCAAGGCCGATGCTATCTGCTTTGTCGCCAAGGCCTGGGATTATCACGTGCGGGTGGCGCTGCAGACGACGGAGGAGGAAAACCTCGCCTCGATCCGCGACAGCGTAAAAGCGGCTAAGGCCAAGGGCCGCGAAGTGCTGCTCGACTGCGAGCATTTCTTCGACGGCTACAAGGCCAATGCGAAATACGCGTTGGCCTGCGCCAAAGCGGCCCACGAGGAAGGCGCGCGCTGGGTCGTGCTGTGCGACACCAATGGCGGCACGCTGCCGCATGAAATCGAAACGATCGTCGGCGAGGTTTGCAAGGTCATCCCCGGCGATCATGTCGGCATCCATGCCCATAACGACACCGAGCAGGCAGTCGCCAATTCATTCGCCGCGGTGCGCGCCGGCGCGCGGCAGATCCAGGGCACGCTCAACGGGCTGGGTGAGCGCTGCGGCAATGCCAATCTCGTGTCGATCATCCCGACGCTCAAGCTCAAGCCGGAATTTTCAGAAACGTTCGACATCGGCGTCTCCGATGCCGCGCTGAAGAAACTGGCGCAGGTCTCGCACGCGCTCGACGAGCGGCTCAACCGCGGCTCCAACCGGCACGCGCCCTATGTGGGCGAGAGCGCCTTCGCCACCAAGGCCGGCATCCATGCCTCCGCGATTGCCAAGGACCCGGCGACCTACGAGCATGTGTTGCCGGAGACAGTTGGCAACAAGCGCAAGGTGCTGGTGTCGGAGCAGGCCGGCAAATCCAATATTCTGGCCGAGCTCGAGCGCATCGGCATCAAGGCCGACAAGGCCGATCCGCGCATCGGCCGCCTGCTGGAGATCGTCAAGGAGCGCGAGGCCATCGGCTACGCCTATGAGGCGGCGGATGCGTCGTTCGAAATGCTGGCGCGCCGCACGCTCGGTACGGTGCCGAATTATTTCGACGTCACCCAGTTCGACGTCAATGTCGAGCAGCGCAACAACGCCAAGGGCGAGCGCGTCACCGTCTCCATGGCGGTGGTGAAGGTAAGGGTCGGCGATGACAACATGATTTCGGCGGCGGAAGGCAACGGCCCGGTCAATGCGCTCGATCGGGCGCTACGCAAGGACCTCGGCAAGTACCAGAAATACATCGACGGCCTGAAGCTCACCGACTACCGCGTACGCATCCTCAATGGCGGCACCGAAGCGGTGACGCGCGTGCTGATCGAAAGCGAGGACGAGAACGGCGATCACTGGACCACCATCGGCGTGTCGCCCAACATCATCGACGCCTCATTCCAGGCGTTGATGGATTCCATCATTTATAAGCTCGTGAAATCCGGCGCCCCGGCGTGAGATAACCTCGCCATGATCGATCACGTCTCGATTGCCGTCCGCGATCTCAAGGCCGGGGAACGCTTCTACACCGCGCTGCTCGCGACGCTCGGCATGACTAAGTTGCGGGGATGGCCGGACGCCGCGATCGGCTATGGCAAGAAATATCCCGAGTTCTGGATCAATCGGCGTACGGACATGGCGCCCGTGTCCGTCGACAGCGGCGTCCACATCTGCTTGCGCGCAAGCAATGCCGCCATGGTCGATACCTTCCACGCCGCCGCGCTTGCGGCCGGCGGTACATCCGACGGCGTGCCCGGTTTCCGCGCGCAATATCACGAGAGCTACTATGCCGCTTTCATCCGCGATCCCGACGGCAACCGGATCGAGGCGGTGACATTCGTGGCTGCGAAGTAGCCGCTACAGTTTGTCGGCGGCTTCGGGTGTCATTTCTTTGGCCGCCTCCGGTACCGCGTCCGCCGCCTTTTGCAGCATCGGCAGGATGTCATTGACCTTGTCGGCCACCAGCAAGTCGAAGCCGAGATCGCTGCGGATGAATTCGAGCTTCCGCATGTGGTCAAGCAGTGCGCACAGCGGGTCCCAGAATTTCTCGATATTGGCGATCAGCACCGGCTTGCGGTGACGGCCGAGCTGCACCCAGGTGAGCTGCTCGACCAGTTCTTCCAGCGTGCCGACGCCGCCGGGCAGCGCCACGAAGGCGTCGGCCAGCTCGAACATCTTGCGTTTGCGCTCGTGCAGGTCGCGGGTGACGATCAGCCCGTGCGCGCCTTTGATGGCATGCTCCCGCGCCACCAGGAAATCAGGGATGATGCCGGTGACCTCGCCGCCTTGATCGAGCACGGCATGCGCGAGTTCGCCCATCATGCCGACGGCGCCGCCGCCATAAACGAGACCAATGCCGTTCTTGGCCAGAATGGCGCCGAAGGCACGGGCGGCCGTCACATACGCCGGATCGGTGCCCGGGCTGGAGCCGCAGTAAACGCAGATTCTTCGAATTTTGCTGGGGTTTTCTCGTTCGTTCATGGCCATGCATGTGCAACGCGCCCGTGGCAGCGTCAAGGCGGCGGCCCGGCATAGGCGCAATACCGCCCGAAGGGTGATTACCAGCGAGAATCCGCCTATATGAAAGCCCTGAATGAGCGACCACCACCACCACCGAGCAGCCGAAAGCGAATCGCGCGTCTCCGCCGACCGCGGCGCGCTGCTCAAGACCGTGATCCACCTGTGGCCCTATATCTGGCCGTCCGACCGCCGCGATCTGAAGCTGCGGGTGATCGGCGCCATGGTGCTGCTGCTGGCCGCCAAGCTGGCGACGATTTCGGTGCCTTTTACCTTCAAATGGGCAATCGACGCGCTCGCAGGTGGTGGCAGCGCCCCGGTCGCCGCCTCGCAATGGCTGGTCTGGGCGCTCGCCGTCCCCGTCGCCATGACGATCGCCTATGGCGGCATGCGCATCCTGATGGCGGCGCTGACGCAACTGCGCGACGGGCTGTTTGCCAAAGTGGCCATGCACGCCGTGCGCCGGCTCGCCTTCCGCACCTTCGTGCACATGCACGAGCTGTCGCTGCGCTTCCATCTCGAGCGCAAGACCGGCGGGCTCACCCGCGTGCTGGAGCGCGGCCGCAACGCGATCGAGACCATCGTGCGGATGGTGATCCTGCAGCTCTCGCCCACCATCATCGAGCTGGCGCTGATCGTCGGCGTGCTGATGTGGCAATTCGACTGGCGCTATGTGCTGGCGATCATGATCACCGTCACCGTCTACATGACCTACACCTATCACGCCACCGAATGGCGCATCGGCATCCGCCGCCGGATGAACGACAGCGATACCGACGCCAACATCAAGGCGATCGATTCGCTGCTCAATTACGAGACGGTGAAATATTTCAGCGCCGAGCAGCGCGAAGCCGAGCGCTACGACAAGTCGATGGCGCGCTACGAGGAGGCCAGCGTCAAAGCCTACACCTCGCTCGCCGTGCTCAATGCCGGGCAGGCGGTGATCTTCACCTTCGGGCTCGCCGCCGCCATGGTGATGTGCGCCTATGAGATCCAGGCCGGCACCAAGACAGTCGGCGATTTCGTGCTGATCAACGCCATGATGATCCAGCTCTACCAGCCGCTCAATTTCATGGGCATGGTCTACCGCGAGATCAAGCAGGCGGTGACCGACATCGAGCTCATGTTCTCGATTCTGGCACGCGAGCCGGAAATCAAGGATGTGGCCGGCGCCGCACCGCTCAATGTGACGAGTGGCACCATCCGCTTCGAGAATGTGCGCTTTGCCTACGAACCGGAGCGCGGCATTCTGAAAGGGATCAGCTTCGACGTGCCGGCCGGCAAAACGGTGGCGGTGGTCGGGCCGTCCGGCGCCGGCAAGTCGACGATCTCGCGGCTGCTGTTCCGCTTCTACGATCTGGCCGGTGGCCGTATCCTGATCGACGGCCAGGACATCGCCAGGGTCACGCAAGCCTCGCTGCGCCAGGCCATCGGCATGGTGCCGCAGGACACCGTGCTGTTCAACGACACCATCCGCTACAACATCCGCTATGGCCGCTGGGAAGCGAGCAATACCGAGGTGGAGGAAGCGGCACGGCTCGCGCAGATCGACGGTTTGATCCGGCTCGCGCCGAAAGGCTACGAAACCGAGGTCGGTGAGCGCGGCTTGAAGCTATCGGGTGGCGAGAAGCAACGCGTGGCGATCGCCCGCACCATCCTAAAGGCGCCGCCGATCCTGGTGCTGGATGAGGCAACCTCGGCACTCGACAGCCACACCGAAAAGGAAATCCAGGACGCGCTGGAGCGGGTGTCCAAGGGCCGCACCACGTTGGTGATCGCGCACCGGCTCTCCACCATTGTCGGCGCCGACGAGATCATCGTGCTCGATCAGGGCGAGATCGTCGAACGCGGCACGCATTTCGCGCTGCTCGATGCCAACGGGCTCTATGCCAGCATGTGGAACCGCCAGCGCGAGGCGGAAGAGGCGCGCGAGAAGCTCGCGCTTGCGGGCGAAGCCGAGGTCGCGCCCAACCGCAATCCGCCGCCGGTCGAGGATATCAATACCGAGGCCGCCTCGGTGCCGTTTGAAGCGCCGGCCGACGCCGCGGAGTAAGATGAGACATGTCGAGCTACGATTCGATTCGCGCGCAAATCGTGCCGATCACGCCGGAAGGCTACCCCTTCATCGGCGCCTTCGCGCTCGCCAGCCTGGTGCTGTTCTGGCTGTGGAGCCCGCTCGGCTGGCTCGGCACGCTGGCGACCCTGTGGTGCGCCTATTTCTTCCGCGATCCGCCGCGGGTGACCCCGGTGCGCGAGGGCCTGGTGGTGGCGCCCGCCGATGGCCGCGTCAGCCAGATCACCACGGCATCGCCGCCGCACGAGCTCGGGCTGGGCGACAAGCCGCTGCCGCGCATCTCGATCTTCATGAGCGTGTTCGACTGCCACGTGAACCGCAGCCCGGTCACCGGCCGCGTCGAGAAAATCGTCTATCAGCCGGGCAAGTTCTTCAACGCCGACCTCGACAAGGCGAGCGCCGACAACGAGCGCAATTCGCTGGTGATCGCCACCGCCGGCACGCGCGTCGCCGTGGTGCAGATCGCCGGCCTGGTGGCGCGCCGCATCGTCTGCTTCGTGCGCGAGGGCCAGCCGGTCGGCGCCGGCGAGCGCTTCGGCATGATCCGCTTCGGCTCGCGCCTCGACGTCTATCTCCCCGATGGCACGCCGCCGACGGTCGCGATCGGGCAGACCTCGATCGCCGGGGAAACCGTGCTCGCCGATCTGCGGGTTCCGGATGCCGGCCGCGCATTTCGAAGCGGCTAAATCGTTAACGAGGCCGACAATTCACTTCTGCGCGCCGTGGCGCGCACGCCTGCAAGCGTCTATATTGACGCCATGGTGTTTCCGCCGTTCGATCCCGCTCCGCCGCCCCGGCGCCGTCGCTTCAAGGCGATCCCGGTGCGCACGCTGCTGCCTAATTTGATCACGCTCTTGGCGCTATGCGCGGGGCTGACCGCGATCCGCATGGCGGTCGAAAACAGGCTCGACCTGGCGCTGGCGGCGATCGTGCTGGCGGTGCTGCTCGACGGCATCGACGGACGCATCGCGCGCATGCTCAAGGGCACTTCGCGCTTCGGCGCCGAGCTCGACAGCCTGGCGGACTTCGTCAATTTTGGCGTGGCGCCGGCGCTGATCCTGTATTTCTGGGGCCTGCACGAGCTCAAATCGGCGGGCTGGATCGCGGCGCTGGTGTTCGCGATCTGCGCTGCGCTGCGGCTCGCGCGCTTCAACGTGATGATCGACGACCCCAACCAGCCGGCCTGGGCGGGAAATTTCTTCACCGGGATTCCGGCGCCGGCCGGCGCCATCACTGTGCTGCTGCCGATCTACCTCAATTTCCTCGGCGTCTCCAACGGCCTGGTCACGGTGTGGCTCACGTTTTTCTACACGCTGGCGATCGCGCTGTTGATGGTCTCGCGCCTGCCGGTGTTCTCCGGCAAACGCGTGGGCAAGCGCGTGCCGCCGGACTTGGTGCTGCCGGTGTTCGTGGCGGCGGTGTTGTTTTTCGCGTTGCTGATCAGCTATCCGTGGGAAGTGCTCACCCTCGGCACGCTCGCCTATCTCGGCTGTCTTCCGCTCGGCTGGCTGTCCTATCGCGAATATCAGCGCAAGGATGAGGCGGCTGCTGCAGCCGCCGCGGCGCCCGCCGCCGATGCGCCAATGACGCCAGGCGCTGTCCCGGCAAGCGATTCCGATTCCGATCACGATCGCCCAGCGCGCCTGAACTAAGCACCGAACCAACGATCACTGATTTCTATAGCCACGCGTGCCGAGCGGATAGCCGGGCATCAAGTCATACGGGTGCTTCCAGCCAGGCAACGCTTTCATGCGCTCGAGCCAGGCGCCGATCGCCGGATGGTCCTTGGCGATATCGAAGCCGAACTCCTCCGCCGGATAGTAGAGATAGGCGGTCATCGAAACGTCGGCGATGGTCGGTTTGTCGCTCACCAGGAATTGCCGCCCCGTCAACCGCTTGTTGACGATGCCGAGCGCGCTATCGAAGCGCCCTTTCATGAAGGCCAGCACCGCCGGATCGCCCGCCGGCTTGGCGAAATTCTTCAGGAAGCGGAACGGCCCGAGGAAGCCGTTGACCTTCTGATTGTCGAAGATGATCCAACGCAGCGCCTCTAGCCGCTCGTCCTCGCCTTGCGGCTTGAACTTGCCGGTGAGGTCGGACAGGTAGGTCAGGATCACGCCCGACTGGGTGAGCTTTTTGTCGCCGTGCACCAGCACCGGTACCTCGCCCATCTCATTGACGCCCTCGCGATAATCGGGCGTGCGCTGGACACCTGAGCCGAAGAAATCGATCCAGATCGACTCCCATTTGGCGCCGATCAGATTGAGCATCAGCGCGGCGCGATAGCAATTGCCGGACTGGGCGAAGCAATAGAGCTGATAGTCGGGCATTGGTGATTCTGGTCTGATGGAGAGGTTAGCGGTTCAGCGTTACCGGCATGCCAGCGGTGGCTTGGCCTTCGAAGCGGTCATCGGCGACTGTGAGATGCGCCAGCGGCTGGTTTTCATGGTCGTTGATCGTGAGCGCGCTTTGCTCAAGCGTCCAGTGCCAGCTGGTGAAGAATTTGCCCGGGCAGCCGCCCTCCGGCTCGATGGTGCCTTCATGCGCGCCGGGCGCGCCAGCGAAATTCATGCCGCAGGATGGCGCATTGGGGGTCGACAGTATCCAGCGGCCGGTCATGTCTTCAGTCGGCGCCGGCGCCGCCGACGGTGTCGCGCCGCCGAACGGGCTGCCGGCGCAGCCCGCGAGCATCAATGCGACGACAACGCCCCCAGCGACCCGGATTGTCGGCATTCTCAGAGCCGTATCGCTTTGGATTGAATCAGAATTCGCCCTAACATTTTGCTCGAGCATGATCTTATCCGAAAACCGGTTCCCACTTTTCGGGATCATGCTCCAGGCGCATCCTCACTTCATGGTCGGGATCACGAATTCGGCGCCTTCCTTGGTGCCGGTCGGCCAGCGCGAGGTGACGGTCTTGGTCTTGGTGTAGAAGCGGATCGAATCCGGCCCGTGCTGGTTGAGATCGCCGAAGCCGGAGCGCTTCCAGCCGCCGAAGGTGTGATAGGCGAGCGGCACCGGAATGGCGAAGTTGACGCCTACCATGCCGACCTGCACGCGGTTGACGAAATCGCGCGCGGTGTCGCCGTCGCGGGTGAAGATGGCGACGCCATTGCCGTAGTCATGCTCGGAGGGCAGCCGCACCGCTTCCTCGTAATCCTTCGCCCGCACCACCGAGAGCACCGGTCCGAAGATTTCCTCCTTGTAGATTTTCATGTTCGGCTTCACCTCGTCGAACAGGCAGCCGCCGATGAAATTGCCGTGCTCGTAGCCCTGCAATTTGAACCCGCGCCCGTCCACCACGAGCTTGGCGCCTTCCTTGATGCCGCTATCGATATAGCCGCGTACTTTGCCGAGCAGCTCCTTGGTGACCATCGGGCCGTAGTCGGCCTGCGGGTCGCTGGAGGGACCGATCTTCAGGTTCTCCACGCGCGGGATCAGCTTCTCCAGCAAAATATCGGCGGTCTTCTTGCCGACCGGCACTGCTACCGAAATCGCCATGCAGCGTTCGCCGGCAGAGCCATAGCCGGCGCCGATCAGCGCATCGACCGCCTGGTCCATGTCGGCGTCGGGCATCACGATCATGTGGTTCTTGGCGCCACCGAAGCATTGCACGCGCTTTCCGTTGGCGCAGCCGGTCGAATAAATGTATTCCGCAATTGCCGACGAGCCGACGAAGCCGATCGCCTTGATGCGCTCGTCGGTGAGCAGCGTGTCCACGGCTTCCTTGTCGCCATTGACGACATTGAGGATGCCTTCCGGCAGCCCGGCTTCGAAAAACAGCTCGGCAATCCGCATCGGCACCGACGGGTCGCGCTCCGATGGCTTGAGGATGAAGGCATTGCCGCAGGCGATCGCCGGCGCACACTTCCACAGCGGAATCATCGCCGGGAAGTTGAACGGCGTAATCCCGGCGACCACGCCGAGCGGCTGACGCGTGGAATAGATGTCGATGCCGGGGCCGGCGCCTTCGGAGTAATCGCCCTTCAGCAAATGCGGGATGCCGCAGGCGAATTCCACCACCTCGAGGCCACGCTGGATGTCGCCTTTGGCGTCCGGAAAGGTTTTGCCGTGCTCGGAGGAGAGCAGCTTGGCGAGATTGTCGTATTCCTTCTGCACCAGCTCGAGGAACTTGAACATCACGCGGGCGCGCCGCTGCGGATTGGTCGCCGCCCAGGCCGGCTGCGCGGCTTGCGCATTGGCGATGGCGTGCTCGACCTCGGAATGCTTGGCGAGGGCAACCTTGGCTTGCACCTCGCCGGTGTTAGGATCGAAAATGTCGCCGAAGCGTCCGGAGACCCCTTTGATCGCCTTGCCGCCGATGAAATGGCCGATCTCACGCATGGCTCGTTCTCCTCCGGTTCTTAAGGGGTCCTGGGACGGGACCTTAGGGCTTCAGCGCCCATTTGCCGTGATTTTTGCAGCATTTTGCCGGCCGGTCACGGGTAGACCCAGCCAAGGCGGGCGTTTTTCTTTCACGAACGGTTAGCCTTTACCGCCTCTTAACAGCGCCAGTCTAGGGTCGTTTGCAGCGGCCATCATACGGTTTTGTGCTGCAATTCGTGCGCGTTGGGTGGGGTAGTCATGGATATCGCAACTAGTTTAGGTCTGCTGTGCGGGGTCGGCGTCGTGGGCCTCGTGATTATGATGGGCGGCGACCTGCACATGTTCGTCAGCGAACATGCGTTTATCGTTATTTTCGGCGGGTCTTTTGCCGCCACCCTGATCCGGTTTCCATTCTCTTCAATCATGCATGGCCTGCCACTCGGCGCTAAATTTGCGTTTTCGATGCGCCGTATGACCCAGCGCGAACTGGTCGATGAACTGGCGGGACTTGCCGAAGTGGCCCGCAAGTCCGGACCGATCGGACTCGAAAAAGTCGAGATCGAAGACCCGTTCCTGGCCAAAGGCATCCGTTTCGTCGCCGACGGCTATGACACCAATTTCATCCGCGACAATCTCGAGCGCGACCGCGACAACTTCCTCACCCATCTCGACGAAGGCCAGAAGATCTACCGTGCGGTCGGCGACTGCGCGCCGGCCTTCGGCATGATCGGCACCCTGATCGGCATGGTGCAGATGTTCGCCAACATGACCGATCCATCGAAACTCGGACCGTTCATGGCGGGCGCGTTGCTGGCGACCTTCTACGGCGCGGCACTGGCCAATCTGTTCTGTCTGCCGATCGCCGACAAATTGCATCTCAAGCTGGTGGACGAAGAAATCAACCGCACCTTGATGATCGACGGCATCCTGATGATCCGCGAAGCCAAGAGCCCCACTCTGGTGCGCGAGATGTTGCTCGCCTACCTGCCCGAGAAGCATCGCCACAGCGAAGCCGAGGAAGGCAAAGCGGCAGAGGCGGTGGCCGCTTAAAGCGGCGCATCCGGAACAACGACCATGGCCAGACGCAAGGAAGCGCACGCCGGCGGTCACGGCTGGTTCGTGACCTTCGCCGACCTGATGGGGTTGCTGGTCAGCTTCTTCGTGATGCTGGTCGCGTTTTCCACCCAAGACCAGCAGAAGCTGAAAATCGTCGCCGGCTCGATGCGCGACGCCTTCGGCGTGCAGGACAATGTGCGCTATTCCGGCATCATCGAAGTGCTGGGCTTGCCGACGCGGCCGAAACTCAAGAATGCCGCCAACATCGATCCCTCCGAGGCGTCCTCGACGCCGACCCCCGACGACGAAGATAAAGAGCGCAAATACGGCGCGCGCTTAAAGAGAGATCAGAAATTCGCGCTGGCTTCGGCCTCGCTGCGCCAAGCTTTGCAGGAAATGCCGGAGATCACCGAGGCTTCCAAGCACATCATGGTCGAGGAGACCAAGCAGGGCCTCAATATCGAGATCGTCGACCAGGACGGCCGCTCGATGTTCCCGGACGGCGCCAAGGCGCCCCATGAGCGCACCCGCAAGCTGATCCAGAAGATCGCGCCGGCGCTCAAAGCGATGCCGTATCGCGTCTCCATCACCGGCCATACCGCATCGAGCAAGGTGCCGGATAAGCCGGGCTATGGGCCTTGGGAACTTTCCGCCGACCGCGCCAATGCGGTGCGCGAAATTCTCACCGGCGAAGGACTGTCGCCCGGGCACGTCTATATGGTGGCCGGCAAGGCCGACACCGATCCGCTGTTCCCGGACAACCCGTACATGTCGCCGAACCGCCGCGTCACCATTACCCTGATGCGGGAAGAACCGCCGATTCCGGTCGATTTGACCCCGTAATAGGCCGCAAAACCGCTTCCGCGCCATGGCGGAAGGCCCCTGCTAACGACGCATGGCTCGTTTCCTCACAATGCGCAAACGGCTATGCAGACCAGGGGCTGCGGCGTTATAAGCCGCGTCCCACAGTTTTTGCATTGCAATAATCGATCCAGGCCAACATCGCATGTCACCCAATAAGGCCGCCCACGGCGGCTCGGTTGCGGCCAATGGCGGTAGCGACGTGCCAGTGAAGGCCGGCTTCTGGGCGCTCACGCTCGGCTGCATCGGCGTCGTCTATGGCGACATCGGCACCAGCCCGCTCTACGCGATGCGCGAGTCGGTGCTGGCGGCGGTCGGGCCCGGCCACGCGGCGAGCGAGCCTGTGGTGCTCGGCATTCTGTCGCTGATCATCTGGGCGCTGCTCTTGGTGGTGACCGCCAAATACGTACTGATCCTGTTGCGCGCCGACAACAACGGTGAGGGCGGCACGCTGGCGCTGATGGCGCTCGCTTCGCGCGCGCTCGGCGGCAGCCGCGGCGGCGGGATCGTGATCCTGCTTGGCATTATTAGCGGCGCACTGTTCTATGGCGATGCCATCATCACGCCGGCGCTGTCGGTGCTATCGGCGGTCGAAGGCTTGAAAGTCGCGACGCCGGCGTTCGACGAATTTGTGGTGCCGATCACGGTGGTGATCCTGATCGCACTGTTCGCGGCGCAGTCGCGCGGCACGGCAAAGGTCGCCGCCTTGTTCGGTCCGATCACGCTGATTTGGTTCGCCGCCATCGCCGGCGCCGGGCTTTGGCATATCGGGCAAAATCTCAACGTCTTGCTGTCGTTCAATCCGTATTACGGTGTGTACTTCCTGCTGCACCACGGCATCATCGCGTTCTATACGCTTGGTGCAGTGTTCCTGTGCGTGACAGGCTGCGAGGCGCTCTATGCCGATCTCGGCCATTTCGGCCGCGGGCCGATCCGCATCGCCTGGACGGTCGTCGTTTTGCCGGCGCTTGTGATGAATTATCTCGGGCAGGGCGCGCTGGTGCTCGCCGATCCGAAGGCGATCGAGAACCCGTTCTTCCTGCTGTTTCCGGAATGGGCGCTGCTGCCGATGGTGGTGCTGGCGACCGCCGCCACCGTGATCGCGAGCCAGGCGGTGATCACCGGGGCCTATTCGCTCACGCAACAGGCGATCCAGCTTGGCCTGCTGCCGCGCCTGGAGATCCGCCACACCTCGGAATCGCTGTTCGGGCAAATCTACATGCCGCGGGTGAACACGCTGCTGCTGGTCGGCGTCTTGCTGCTGGTGGGGCTGTTTCGCTCGTCGAGCGCGCTCGCTTCCGCCTACGGCATCGCCGTCACCGGCACCATGGTGGTCACCGCCATGATGGCGATCGTGGTGATCTGGCGGGTTTGGCACTGGCGGTTGATTTGGGCGCTGGGGCTGATGCTGCCGTTCCTGTTCATCGATTTCACGTTCCTCGCCGCCAACCTGCTCAAGGTCGTCGAGGGCGGCTGGATGCCGCTCGCGCTCGGCGCCGTGGTGATGACGTTGATGTACACGTGGCGGCGCGGCAGCCGGCTGCTGTTCGAGAAGACGCGGCGCCAGGAAATCCCGCTCGAGTCGCTGGTCGCCAACCTGGAAAAGAAGCCGCCGGTCCGCGTGCCCGGCACCGCCGTGTTCTTCACCAGCGATCCGCTGAGCGCGCCGACCGCGCTCTTGCATAGCCTCAAGCACTACAAGGTGCTGCACGAAAAGAACGTCATCCTCACCATCGAGACGGCGGATACACCGCGCGTCAATGCCGCCGAGCGGGTGCACATCGAGCCGGTGGGGGAAACATTTTCACGGGTTGTGCTGCGCTTCGGCTTCATGGAGACGCCGAACGTGCCGAAGGCGCTGGCGGTCGCGCGCAAGCTCGGTTGGCAGTTCGACATCATGTCGACGTCGTTCTTCCTGTCGCGGCGTACGCTCAAGCCGGCTCCCCATTCCGGCATGCCGCGCTGGCAGGACCGGCTGTTCATCGGGCTCACCCGCGTCGCCAATGACGCCACCGACTATTTCCAGATCCCGACCGGGCGGGTGGTGGAGGTGGGAACGCAGGTGACGGTGTAGCGCATGATCCCGAAAAGTGGGTACCGGTTTTCGGAAAAGATCATGCGCCGCTAAAAGACTGATGCAGGGGCATTCAATTCCGGCTAAAACCACGGCCATAGGGTCACCGGAGTTACGTCATGGCCGAGGAAATGCCGCGCGCCGATGAGGTGCAGAATCTGACACCTGAGCAGGTGGCGGCGGGCTTAACCGAAGGCCGCATGTTGCTGGTCGATGTGCGCGAGCCGAACGAGACGTCGGTGGAAAGCTATCCCGACGCGGTGATCGTGCCGCTCTCCGCTTTCGATCCGGCTGCCATCCCCGATCCGAAAGGGCGGCAGGTGGTGTTCGCCTGCCGCTCCGGCCGCCGCTCGGTGACGGCCTCGCTCGCCGCCCAGGACCAGGGTTATCCCTACAAATCCCACCTTGCCGGCGGCATCATCGCCTGGAAGGCGGCCGGCTTTCCGACCAAAACGTGAGCCGTCGCCGATCAAGACCGGCTACCGAAGACTTTTCTCGTCTTCCGGCCGCCAGCGGCGGTGCAGCCAGAGCCACTGCTCGGGATGCTCGCGAATCCAGTCTTCGACTACGCTGGTGATGATCTGCATGGTGCCGGCGATGTCGATCTTGCCGTCGGCATCGCGCGCCGGCGTGATCTCATCGGTGATCTCGCTGCGGAAGCGGTGACCGGGCAGTCGGATGATGCGGGTGCCGTGAATTGGGCAGTCGAAATGGCGGGCGAGCCGCGCCAGCAGCGGGTTTGCCATGGTGCGGCGGCCGAAGAATGTGACCTCGACGCCGCGCACGTAATATTGATCGACCAGGATGCCGACATGGGCGCCACGTTCGAGCGCCTCAGCGATCTTTATCGGCGCACTGAGTCCGGTCGGGATTAGTTCGCCCATGTTAGCTTTGCGCGTTTCGCGCAGCCAACGGTCGATGCCGGCAATGTTGGGCCGGCGATAGAGCACCGCGCTGTCAAGTTCGTATGTCGCCGCGCAAATCGCCGGCAGTTCCCAATTGGCGAGATGGGCCGCGAAAATCAGCGCCGGCTTGCCATCATTGGCGAGTTTCATGTAGCGATCGATATTGGCCCGCGTGATCTCGATACGTCCGTAGCGGTCGGGATACTTGGGGTCCCAGTCCCACATGCGATCGAGTTGGGCGAATTCAGCGCCCATGCGCCCGATATTGTCCCAGGCCCCGCGCAGGATGGCCTCGATCTCGGCGGCGGACTTTTCCGGGAAGGCGGCAACCAGATTGGCGCGGCCGATGCGGTTTTCCGGCAGCAGGGGGCCTATCTTGCGCGTGATCCATCCGGCGCAGTCGGCCATCCAGTCGGGGTCGGTGAGCCGCAGTCCCTTGAGCAGTCCAAGCGCGAGCGCGCCGATGAGCGCGTCGCCGGCGCGCTTGGCGCCGCGGCGTACGCGCCGAATCAATCGCGTCATCGCATTGCGCATGGAAATCCACGCCGGTTGTTAGAAATTGACAATCACCTTGCCGAACACCTGCCGGCTTTCAAGCCGCGCCAGGCCGCGTTCGAAGTCGGCCAGCGCGACTTCGGTATCGATGATCGGCGTTATGCCGGTGGCGATCTTGGACAGGCTGTCGCGGATGTTGCGCATCGAGGCGCCGAATGAGCCGAAAATCTTGTACTGTTGCTGGAACAGCTGCATCAGGTTGATGGTCACATTCGGCCCGGCGGTCGAGCCGCAGGTCACTAGCCGGCCGCCGCGCTTGAGGCAGAACAGCGAGGCGTTGAAGCCTTCGCCACCGACATGCTCGAACACCACGTCGACGCCTTTTTTGGCGGTGAGCTTGCGGGTGACGCCCTCGAAACGCTCGGTCTTGTAGTTGATGACGTGGTCGGCCCCGAGCGCCTTGGCCTTTTGCGCCTTGGCATCGTCGCCGACCGTGGTGATGACGGTGCAGCCGATCGCCTTCGCCATCTTGATGGCAACCGAGCCGATGCCGGAGCCGCCGGCATGCACGAGAATGGCCTCGCCCGGCTTGAGCTTGGCATTGTCGAACAGCATGTGCTCGACGGTGCCGAAGGCGATGGGGGCGCAAGCGGCATCGCGCAGCGATACGCCGGCGGGCACCGGGATCGTGAGCCGCGCCGGTAGATTGATGAGATCGCGCGCAAAGCCGTCGATGTGGAAGCCCATGATGCCGGCGACGTTTTCGCACAGATTGTCGCGGCCTTCGCGGCAGGCGGCGCAATGGCCGCAGGTCATGGCGCCATACATCACCACCTTGGCGCCGGCCTTGAAGCCGGAGACGCCCGCGCCGACCGCAGCGATCTCGCCGGAGGCTTCGGCGCCGACCACCAGCGGCAGCTGCCGCTTGGTGAAGGCCATGCCGCGGAAGCCCCAGAGGTCGAGATGATTGAGCGCGACCGCCTTGATGCGGATCTGCACCTCGCCGTCACCTGGCGGTGGCGGTTCTGGCACATCCGCCAGTTCGAGCTTGCGATCGGCGATCAGTCGTAAGGAGCGCATGGGCGGCGTGGCGGGCGCGGCCGTTAGGCCGGCTCGAGCCCGACTACCAGCGAGACGTTCTGCCCGCCGAAACCGAACGAATTCGAAATGGCGTGGCGCATGCGTGCGTCGCGCGCCTTGTTGGGCACGACGTCGAGCGGGATCGCCGGATCCGGCACATCGTAGTTGATTGTGGGCGGAATGCGCTGGTGCTGCAGCGTGAGCAGCGAGATCACCGCCTCGACCGCGCCGGCCGCCGACAAAGTGTGGCCGATCATGGATTTGTTGGAGGAGATCGGCACGCTCTTCATCCGCTCACCGAATACGGCGGAGACGCCGAGACATTCCATCCGGTCGTTTTCCGGCGTACCGGTGCCGTGCGCGTTGACGTAGTCGATATCGTCCGGCACCAGCCCGGCATCCTTCAGCGCATTTGCCATGCAGCCGATGATCGGCTTGCCATCGGGGCTGGAGCGGGTGCGGTGGAAGGCGTCCGCCATCTCGCCGCAGCCTTCGAGCACGCCAAGAATCCTGGCGCCGCGCGCCTTGGCGGACTCGTAGCTTTCCAGCACCAGCGCACCGGCGCCTTCGGCCATGACAAACCCGTCGCGGTTCTTGGCGAACGGCTTCGCCGCCGATTGCGGCGTGTCGTTGCTGGTGGACAATGCCGAGAGCAGCGAGAAGCGGATCAGCGCTTCCGGGTTGATTGAGCCGTCGGTGCCGATGCAGAGCGCGGCGTCGGTCTCGCCGCGCCGGATCGCCTCGACGCCGAGCTGGATTGCACTCGCGCCCGAGGCGCAGGCGGTCGACAGCGAAATCGGCGAGCCCTGGGTGCCGAATTTCTCCGCCAAATGGTCGGCCACCGAACCGAACAGGAAGCGCTGATGATAGGCGGGAAACTGCGCGCTCACCCGCAGGATGTCGGTATAGGACACGTTGTCGTTGGCGCCCGACCTGGCGCCGAGCTCGATCCGCTGCGGCCAATCCAATTCTATCGGCGGCACCGCTAGGAACAACGGGCCCGGAAAATTGCCACGCGTGCCGATCGCGGATTCGGTGATGGCCTCTTCGGCAGCGAGATCGGCGAAGCATTCCGACAGCGCGGCCGCGCAGGGTTGCGGCGGCAGGTAATCGATCGTGCCGGCGATGCGGGTCTTGAGCCCATCGGTTCCAAAACGGGTGATGGTGCGGATGCCGGATTCGCCGGCCGTGAGCTTGGCCCAGTTGTCGGTCTTGCCGGCGCCGAGCGAGGTAACCACGCCGAGGCCGGTCACCACCACGATCGGCCGGCCCATTTTGTCTTTTAGCGATGGCATTTCGTGCTCTCCCTCAGCCGACCCGTTCGAGCAGAGCAAGGGCTTCGCCCCGCCAATGCCCGACGCTGGTCACCAGGACCTGCTGCAATTCCCCGCTCATCGGGCGCTCCAACCCGGTCGAGTCGCAGGGTGGGAACAGACTACCATGGCCGAGCGCCAGCGTAGCCAGCGCCACATTCATGGGGAATTGTGGTTCCAGCCCATGACCGACATAGGAACCCGTAGCGCGCACGGCAAGGTCGCCATGGGCGCTAAGGAAGGCGCGCTCCTCGGCGGTTGCGGGGCCGGCGCCGGTGGCGCCCGAGAGCACCGCGGCGTGGGCGGTTTTCACCTTGTCCTTGATCTTGTCCCACAGCCGCGTGAGCGCGGCGGTGACCGTGCCCGGCTGGCGGTTGGAGCGGTCGGAGAGCACGACGGCGAGCCGCGCCAGCGGCTTGGCGCCGCGCGCCTCGGCATGCTCGCGCGCCTCGATCACCAGGAACGCGCCGAGTGAGCCGAGCGCAAAACCGCCATTTTCGCCGCGCTCCCAGACCGGCGCGTAGCGGTCCTTCAAGTTGAATTTGCCGAACTCGTAGAGCATCAGCAGATCGGGCCGCTCGCCATTATGCGCACCGCCGACCAGCGCGATGTCGCTTTGGCCTGCGGCGATGCGCGAGAGCGCAATGCGCACGGCATCGACGCCGGACGATTCCTCGCCCATGAAGGTGCGCGACGAGCCGGTCACGCCATGCACGATAGAAATGTTGCCGGCCAGCAGGTTGGAGAGCTGCGACAGGAACAGTGTCGGCCGCAGATCGCTCATCAAGCGTTCGTTGAGGAACGCCGCCGGATTGGCTGCGCGCGGCATGCCGCTGAGGATCGTTGAGTCCACCGCGAGGTCGCGCTCGCCGCCGCCGGCGGCGACGATCATGTCCATGCGGGTGAGGATGTCGGTCTTGCCTTTGAGGCCGGCTGAATCGAGCGCGAGACCGGCGGCGTAAGTGCCGATGCGCTGCCAGTTCTCCATCTGGCGCAGATCGCCCTTCTTCGGGATCTGCACGTCGAAATTGATCGGCGCCAGTGGATGCACGATGAACGGCGCAAAGGTTGCGGTGTCCGCGCTCGGATGCGCCGCCATCAGCTTCTGCCAATGCGCCGGCGCCCCTTCGCCCAGACAGGAGACGATGCCAACGCCGGTGATCCAGGCTTCCCGTTCCACGTTAGACATTAGCGCGTGCCTCGACGGTAAGTCCGATCCGTGCCGCGGTGTCTCGCATCCATTTTACCATTTCGGCATTGGGGAAATCGACAATGCGAAACGTCAGCGTGGCGTCGCAAATCAGCTTGCCATCGGCCCGGATTTTAGCCTCGGTAACGGCGAACCCGGATCCGTCATGTTCCAGATGCGCCTCGATCGACAGTTGCTGACCCGGCGTGACGAAAGTGCGCAGCTTCGCCTCCTTCACCGAGGCTAGGAACGGCATGCGCTCGTACCGGTTCAACGCCACCACTAGCCACCCGGAAGTCTGCGCCATCGCTTCGATCAGCAGCACGCCCGGCATCAGCGGATAGCCGGGAAAATGGCCCTCAAAGATCGTGCTTTCGGTTGGAACCGTGGCCTCGGTGCTGATCTTGCGGTCGGCGAGATTGAGGTCGACGATCCGGTCAATCAGCTGGAGGTACTCGAGACGCATGTGGGTGCGCTTTACGCTCCCTTCGCAGCGACGAGTTCGTCGATGCGGGCGCTCAGGTTCTTGAGTACGAAATACTGATCGGTGGTCGCCTTGCCGTCGTTGACTTCCTGCGTCCACTGCTCGAGCGGCAGCTTGATCCCGAACGCCTTGTCGATGG
>Ga0097691_1000362_pt1 | contig 41248 bp, 38 predicted proteins | sample NGESurdeep072012_8_FD_72858 | JGI IMG/M metagenome (GOLD analysis project Ga0097691, IMG submission 72858) | Arctic peat soil microbial communities from Barrow, Alaska - NGEE Surface sample 210-1 deep-072012 | ecosystem: Environmental > Terrestrial > Soil > Wetlands > Peat ... | reverse complement strand
GATCCTTGGCATTCTTAAGGCGGGCGGAGCTTACGTGCCGTTGGATCCGGAGTATCCCAAAGAGCGCTTAGCCTACATGATGGAAGATGCTCGCACGCAGGTGCTGCTGACGCAGAACACTCTGCGGGAAAGTATGCCGGAGCTTGGAATCGCGGTGGTGTGCGTGGATTCGGACTGGGAAACCATCGCGAGGCATGGCAAAAGCACCCCGCAAGCTAACGCAACCGCCGCAAACCTCGCGTACGTGATTTACACTTCAGGTTCGACCGGACAGCCGAAGGGAGTAATGGTCGAACACGGCGGACTGACTAATACTATCAACTGGACAATGGAGACACTTGAGCTGTCATCCAGCGACCGCTGTATTTTGAAGACTCCCATCACCTTCGATGCCTCTGGACGCGAATTGTTCGCGACGCTGTTGGCGGGAGGAACCCTGATAGTTGCGGAACCTGGCGGCCATCGTGATAGCCGATACCTGGCAGACACCATCCGCGGCGAGCGAATCTCAATTCTCCACTGCGTGCCGTCGCTTCTCCGGCTTCTGGTTGAGGAGCCCGCCTTCGACGAAAGCCTCGCCCTGCGCGCTGTGATGTGCGGCGGCGAGGCGTTGCCGCCCCAGCTCGTCACGCGGTTCCAAAGCCGCATCGGTGCGAAGCTGTACAATGTGTATGGGCCGACTGAGACAATCATCGACTCTACATTTTGGCCGTGCGAAGAATGCAATCCTCATTGTGCAGTTCCTATCGGACGACCTATACCGAATGCGCAAGTATATATTTTAGACGACCTACTTCGCCTGCTTCCGATCGGCGTCGCGGGTGACTTGTACATCGGCGGCGTGGGTATGGCGCGAGGCTATGTCAGGCGACCCGATTTGACCGCCGAGAAGTTTATTCCAGATCCCTTCAGCGGCGAGCCGGGAGCGCGGCTGTATAATACCGGGGACATCGCGCGCTACCGGCCGGACGGGAACATCGAGTTCCTGGGTCGCACCGATCACCAGGTCAAGATCCGCGGGTTCCGCATCGAACTTGGCGAAATCGAGGGAACACTCGAACAACACCCGGCCGTGCTGCAGGCAATCGTACAGCCTCAGGAAGTCGCGCCCGGAGAGAAACGGCTGGTGGCCTATGTAGTCGCTGAGCGAGAGTCACGCCCCACCGCCGGCGAGCTGCGCGGTTTTCTGAATGACAAGCTGCCCGAGCACATGGTGCCAGCGGTCTTCGTGCTACTGGACGCATTCCCATTGACCACTAACGGTAAGGTAAACCGCCGCGCTCTGCCGACGCCTGATGACCGGCGACCCGAGCTGGAGCAGGTATTCGTGGCATGCCGCACGCCTACGGAAGAGCTACTCGCCGCGATCTGGAGCCAAGTCCTTGGCATCGAACGAGTAGGCATCTACGATAATTTTTTTCAGCTAGGCGGGCACTCGCTGTTGGCTACCCAGGTCGTTTCCCGAATCCGCGAAGCCTTCCAGGTGGAGATGCCGCTGCGCCGCCTGTTCGAGGCGCCCACCGTTGCCGGCCTGGCTGAAAGCGTTGATGTAGGCCGCGGAGCAGGACTACAGGCTTCCCCTATTGTGCCTGTTCCTCGGAGCGGAGAACTGCCTCTGTCCTTTGCTCAACAGCGTCTGTGGTTCATCGATCAGCTCGAGCCGGGCAGCTCTGTCTATAATTTCCCCGCCGCCGTCCGTCTCAAGGGACCGCTTAACGTGGCGGCGCTGAAGAAAAGTCTCGACGAAATCGTGAAGCGCCATGAAGCCTTGCGAACGACCTTTGCCATTGTGGATGGTCGCCCGGTTCAGGTTATCGCACCGCGCCTGACGTTGACCCTGCCGATAGTGGATTTGCGAGAACTGCCTCAGCCCGAGCGGGAGCGCGAGGTCCAGCGGCTCGCGACGAACGAGGCGCTGCGCCCCTTCGATTTGGCCGAAGGTCCGCTCGTGCGCACAACCGTGCTACGGCTGGGCGAAAACGAGCACGTCGGGCTGCTGACGATGCACCATATCGTTTCCGACGGTTGGTCAACCGGAATCCTGATCCGCGAAATGGCGGTCCTCTACGATGCCTTTTGTTCCGATAGGCCCGCATCGCTGCCTGAGTTACCCATCCAATATGCAGATTTTGCCCATTGGCAGCGGCATTGGTTGGAGGGTGAGGTTCTGGAGACCCAGCTTACCTATTGGAAGCAGCAACTGCTTGGCGCGCCTCCGCTCCTCGAGCTGCCCGCGGACCACGCCAGGCCGCCTCTACAGACGTTTCGCGGGGCGCACCAATCTATTCTATTGACTCGGACCGTGGGCGACGGGTTGAAGGCGCTAAGCCGCCAGGAAGGGGCTACGCTATTCATGACCCTGCTGGCGGCCTTCACGATTCTCTTGCACGGGTACACGAATCAAGATGACCTCGTCGTAGGAACGCCAACCGCAAACCGTAACCGGCTAGAGATCGAAGGGCTAATAGGATTTTTCGTAAACACGCTTGTCCTGCGCACCGACCTCTCAGACAATCCCAGTTTTCGGGACCTTTTGCGCCGGGTACGGGAAGTGTGTTTGGGAGCGTATGCTCATCAGGACCTGCCCTTTGAGAGGCTGGTCGAGGAATTGCACCCGGCGAGAGATTTAAGCCGCAATCCGCTCTTCCAGGTGATGTTCGTACTGCAGAATGCCTCGCTGCAGGCGGTGGAACTGCCCGGATTGAGCCTGAGCCCTATAGAAGTGGACACCAGCACGACTCACTTTGACCTAACCCTGCATATCGTGGACACCGAGCAAGGTCTATTCGGAACATTAGCATATAACACGGACCTGTTTGAGGCTGTCACTATTACACATATGCTTGGCCATTTTAGGACTTTACTGGAGGCCGTGGTCGCTACTCCCGAGCGATGCGTCTCGGACTTGCCATTATTAACCGAAGGAGAGCGGCAACAACTACTGCTGAACTGGAACGATACCACGGTTGATTGTCCGAAAGACCTGTGCATCCATCAACTCTTTGAGGCGCAGGTCGAGCGAACACCTGACGCGATAGCGGTAGTACTTGAAGATCGGCAGTTGACGTACGATGAACTGAACCGCCAGGCCAATCAACTGGCGAATCATCTGCGCCTTCTGGGAGTGGGACCTGAGGTACCGGTGGCAATCTGCCTCAAGCACTCGGTGGAGATGGTCGTTGGGCTGCTGGGCATTCTAAAGGCGGGCGGTGTCTATGTGCCTTTGGATCCAGCGTATCCGAAAGAACGACTCGCTTTCATGCTGGAAGACGCCGAGGTTCCGGTAATACTGACTCAAGGGGCGTTGCTGGCGGGATTGCCTGAACACCATGCAAAGGTGGTCTGTTTGGATTCAGATTTGGAGGCCATCACCCGAAAGAGTGCGGAGAACCAAATCTGCTTAACCATGCCTGAGAATCTGGCTTATGTAATCTATACCTCTGGGTCGACCGGCCAGCCAAAAGGAGTTCTCGTTTCGCATGCTTCGACTGCGGAGCACTGCCTGAATGTTCAGAGGCACTACGAGCTAGATTCAAGCGATAGGGTGCTGCAGTTTGCTTCAATGAGTTTCGATCTGTCATTGGAGCAGATCCTTCCTACACTGATCGTCGGGGCCAGGCTGGTTCTGATGAGTACCGACGTATGGCATACGACAGAGCTTCACAAAAGGATTTCGGAATTTGGACTGACTGTGCTCAATATTTCAACCGGCTATTGGCAGGAACTGACGCGAGAATGGGCAGACCTATCGGAGTTGGTCCCAAATATTCAGCCCAGAGTTTTCATCGTGGGTGGGGATACGATGTTGCCCGAGTTCCTCGACCTATGGCACCGAACACCGATGAGTTCAATCCGTCTAATCAATGCTTACGGACCGACGGAGACCACCATAACGGCAACTGCCTTTGATATCGCTCCGCGGCTTCGCGAGCCCTCGGCTCTCCAGAGGATTCCCATCGGCCGTCCGCTCACGAACAGAGCGACCTATATTCTGACCAAGTACGGTGACCCGGTTCCAGTCGGAGTTCCGGGTGAACTGTATATTGGCGGTCACTGCCTGGCTCGAGGTTATCTCAAGCAGCCCGATTTGACTGCGCAGAGTTTCGTACCAAACCCCTTCAGCAGCGAGCCCGGAACGCGACTGTACAAGACGGGGGATCTCGCCCGTTATCTCTCCGACGGGAATATCGAGTTTCTGGGTCGAATTGATGATCAGGTGAAGGTTCGCGGGTTCCGAATCGAACTTGGGGAAATCGAGGCAGCGCTTCGCCAACACCCTGCCGTGCGCGAGACTGTTGTCTTGGCTCGGGAAAATGCTCCTGGAGAGAAGCACCTGGTGGCCTACGTGGTCGCCCAGGGGGAATCCCCGCCAACGGCTAGTGAGCTGCGTGTCCTTCTGAAGGAGAAGCTGCCCGATTATATGATGCCGGCGGTCTTCGTGCCGCTCGCTGCTTTGCCCTTGATGCCCAACGGGAAGGTAAACCGCAGTGCCCTGCCAGAGCCCGGGCGAACACGCTCCGAACCGGGAAGGGCATTCGTAGCGCCGCGTAATCCTCTGGAACTCCAGATCACTAGTCTGTGGGAAGAGGTTTTGGGTATTCGGCCCATCGGCGTGACGGACAATTTCTTTGAGCTGGGAGGACACTCCCTTGCCGCCGTTCGTTTGTTCGCATTGATAGAAAGGAGACTGGGCAAGAAAGTTCCCTTAGCCACTGTGTTTCAGGGAGCAACCGTTGAGCATCTAGCGAAGATTCTCGCCCAGTACGCCAAAGCGCCCCCGCATTCATCTTTGGTAGCTATTCAACCGGGAGGCAACAGACGGCCCTTCTTCTTGATACATCCGGCCGGTGGACATGTCTTTCCCTACGTTCACTTGGCACACCATTTAGGCTCCGATCAGCCTTCTTATGGCCTACAGGCAAGAGGACTGGAAGAGGGACAGGAACCGCACTCGCGCATCGAAGACATGGCCGCTTACTACATCGAAGCGCTACGAACGGTGCAGCCCTTGGGTCCTTACCTTTTAGGAGGATGGTCCATGGGAGGCGTCGTAGCTCTCGAGATGGCTCAGCAGTTTCGGGCTCAAGGTCAGAGGGTAGCTTTGTTAGCCTTACTGGATACTCGGATTCCAACTGCCGATGAGGAGCTCGCCGATGAGGACTTTGACGCGCGCCTGCTGATCGACTTTGTCCGCTATTTCGGTCTTTCACTGGATCTCCGGGATTCTCTCGCCCGCCTTCCAAAGCACGAGCTGCTGGAGCGCGTCCTCGAGCACGCGAAAAGAGCCGGCCTGATGCCCTCGGATATTGAAGTTTCCCAAGCTCAGCCGTTCATCGAGCTCTGCAAGGCCGATTTTCGAGCTACGCAGAACTATGTACTGCACCACTACCCGGGTCGAATCACGCTCTTCAAGGCTGGCCAGGAGCTTGCGGGCACCTCGTCTGATCCGACCTTGGGCTGGAGCGAGTGGGCTGCTGGAGGAGTGGACGTCCATGTTGTTCCGGGCAATCACGCAACGATGGTTTACAAGCCTCACGTTGAAGTCTTGGCTGAGAAGCTACGGGCTTGCCTCGATCATGCGCAAGCGACTGAGGGATGGTTTGGCGATGCAGTCAGTCCATCGATAAGGTCGATGAAGGATGCAATATGAATAGTGACGACAGGGAAGACTCGGCAACATACAGAGTCGTTGTAAATCACGAAGAGCAGTACTCTATCTGGCCCTCCGAAAGGAAATTCCCTCTTGGCTGGACGGCTACAGGCAAACCCGGTTCCAAGACCGAATGCCTGGCTTATATTAAAGAAGTGTGGACCGACATGAGACCGCTCAGTCTGAGAAGGAAAATGGATCAGCGCGACAAACAGGTCCATTCATCAAAGAGTTAACTTGGATGTTCTACTTTGTAAGGACAGAGTTTGAATGAGCCGCTCGACAACCGCCGCTGTTTTTGGCCCCTGGATTTCATGCCGCAAACCCGGATCAAAGACCCGTCTTCGCTTGTTTTGTTTCCCTTACGCCGGAGCAGGCGCGTTGATCTTTCGCACCTGGTCCGACAGCTTGCCAGCGGATGTCGAGGTCTGCCCGGTTCAACTCCCGGGACGGGGAACTCGGACGACGGAGCGTCCTTTCACTCAACTCTCAGCTCTTGTCGAAGCCCTCGCCCAAGCCCTGGCTCCACTCCTAGACAGGCCTTTCGCCTTTTTCGGCCACAGCCTCGGAGCATTGGTCAGTTTTGAACTCGCTCGCCGGATCCGCAGACAGTACGGCGTGCATCCTGTTCGCCTGTTTGTATCTGCTGATCGTGCACCTCAAATCCCTCATCGCGGGCCGTCTATCCATACCCTGCCAGATAAAGAGTTTTTAATGGAACTACGGCGGCTGAACGGCACGCCCAGCGAGCTTTTGGGCCACAAGGAATTAATGGAGATTATGCTTCCGCTCTTGCGGGCAGACTTTGCGGTGTACGAAACCTACCTGTACTCGACTGAGCCGCCCCTAAACTGTCCCATCTCCGCGTTTGGCGGCTTGCAGGATAGCAAGGTGAGCGATAGCGATCTTGAAGCCTGGCGTGCTCAGACGAGTGTTTCGTTCTCGCTGCGGATGTTTCCCGGCGACCATTTCTTCTTGAAACAGCCTCTTCTACTTCGGGCGCTTTTTCAGGAACTGCAATAAGGCCGGTAAGAACGGCCACATGAAGACACTACCCATCACCTCACCTCCTACACCGTGGGGCTTTCCACCGGCGACGATAATATTAGGTAATAACGAAGTACATGTCTGGCGAGCCTCTCTGGACGAGCCCCCGCCGCAGCGCGATAGCTTCCTGCATACCCTTGCGGCAGAAGAGCAAACGAGAGCCCAGCGGTTTTATTTTCAGACAGACCGCGAGCGCTTTATCAACGCTCACGGAGTACTCAGGGCTATCCTCGGCCTTTACTTGGATAGAGCACCGAAATGCCTATCCTTCTGCTACAGTTCTTATGGAAAGCCCGCTTTGACCCTGGAATCTGGCGGAGATGCGATCCGCTTTAACATGTCCCACTCTCGCGGAGTGGCGCTCTATGCGGTTACTCGTGGTCGCGAGATCGGCATCGACCTCGAATTCATTCGCTGCGATTTGGAAGTCGAGCAGATCGCCGAGCGTTTTTTCTCGCGAAGCGAGATTGCGACACTCCGTGCGCTCCCAACAGACTTGCAGAAACACGCGTTCTTTCTCTGTTGGACCCGCAAGGAAGCCTACATCAAGGCGAGAGGCGAAGGACTCTCCCTGCCCTTGGATCAGTTCGACATGTCGCTGATTCCCGGAGAACCTGCAGCGTTGTTGAGCACCCAACCAGATTCAGACGAAGCCGTTCGTTGGTCTCTGAAGGAGTTGACCCTCGCATCCGGCTACGTGGCTGCTCTTGCTGTCGAAGGACGCGGTTGGACTTTGTCCTGCTGGCAATGGCCGCGACCACTTCGAAGTACCGCGTGAGCGCCAGAATGCAAATTCTGTCATTTTCCCCTCTGGTAGTGCCAGCCGGGACCGTCGAGGGCCGGCCGCAGCACGGCCGGCGATAGTGTCGACCCCGTGCCGCGCTCCGAGATTGAACGCTAATCGCGCCCACTTCCCTACACCAACGGTCTTTGCCTCTCGAGTCCATTGGTGTAAAATATAATCACCTCGTCCGAGAGTTTCCTCACATCTCCATACTTTGCTCGAGGTAGAAGAGTCGCCGCCGGTACGCGGTATGCGTTTTGGGCACTTGCGCCAAAGCAGGCCCCTGAAATGCGTCAAAACGCGTTTCAGGCTGCGGTCCATGCTCGTCGGTCAGGAATGTGGATTTCAAAATGAAGATCCTATCGTTCCGATTCCGGATTCTGATTCCTTCGCTGACCGTACTGATAGCAGTCTTAACTCTATGGCCTGCTGTGGGCCGCACAGATGTTGTTCCGGTGCCGGGAACAGAGTCGAGTGCAGGTGGCGCAACGGATGCCTGGCTTGTGAGGCGCGGTCTGATCGGTCACGGGATGATCGGCGAACAATCCAGCAGTGACATAATGACGCCGCCGCCGGGCACCGAGGTAGACGAAACCCGGCAAACAGAAACCCGTACGGGCGAGGTCCTGACCCGGGTCAAGTCGTGGAACGAAATGGTCGACGACGACACGATCTATATCGAGGTGACCACCCTATCGACCTATCAGTTCGAAATCGCTTTCTGGCTGTTTCCCAATCATCGTAAGGGTTGCACCATGTATCAATGGACGCTCTACGATCATGGTCGCGCGCTGCAGAGCCAATTCTGGCGTAACGATGCGACGGTGCTGCGGCTGGCCGGGGCCGCAGACCTGCCACATGACTTGTATCCGGACTCGGTTCCGTGGGTGGCGTTTCTACGCGTACTCGACGCGCCGCACGCCGGTGCCGAAGGTGTTCTTCATCAGCAGATCACGCCGTACAGCTATGTTGGTCAGGAGGTTTGGGCCGCGCGCTCCGAGCGGATCAACGTGCCAGCCGGCAGCTTCTCCGCGCTCAAGGTAACCGCGCAAGTCGACATCGCGACGGTAATGCCGAACTGGCCCCGCTTCGTCCTGCACGTCATCAAGCCGGTAGTTCCCAAAAACACGCTCTATTTCGAGGCGACGCCGCCCTACCGGCTGCTCAAGCAGGAAGGCACCACCTTTGTCGGCGGCCCTCAGGTCACCACCGAACTCATTCGCTTCTACATCGCAGGCGCACAGCCGGTCGTAGCTGCAGCGGCCGTGGCCGCCGGCCATGCGCCGATCGCCGCCGTGCTCAGGGGCGCATCAATTCCCAAGTGACTCTTCTCTGTAGTCAGCCAGCGTCTCCTCTTGCCGTCACTCCCGCATCTTGCCTTTCACGCGTCTCGTCGCTCGCTATTTGACCGTCCCGCAAGCGGATCAAACGGTGAGCCCGTTCCATGACCTGTGGATCATGCGTGGAAAAGATGAAAGTCGTACCAGTAACACGATTGAGATGTTCCATCACATCGAGGAGGGCGATAGCACTGGCAGAGTCCAGATTCGCCGTGGGCTCATCCGCCAGAATGAGCGCAGGTTCTGTAACCATGGCGCGAGCCACGGCAACCCGTTGTTGCTGCCCGCCCGACAACTCCGCCGGGCGACGATCCTCGAGGCCGGCGAGGCCGATTTCAGAAAACAGCTTTTCCACCCTTTCTCTGCGCTTGCGCGCAGGCATCCCCTGAAGAAGCAACGTAAACTCAGCGTTTTCCAAAGCAGTAAGGACGGGCAGCAGGTTGTAGGTTTGGAACACAAAGCCGATGCGCTGCAAACGCAGATGCGCCAGCTCACTTGAAGATAGGAGCTGAAGGTTTTGCCCCGCCACCCATATCTCGCCCGCGTCTGCCCGGTCGAGTCCGCCAATGATGTTGAGCAGCGTGGTCTTGCCGGAACCTGACGGACCAGCAGTAGCCGCGAATTCTCCGGCAGCAACCTGTAGAGAGATGCCACGCAGTGCCGGAACCTCGATAGATCCGGTGCGGTAGGTCTTCCTCACGTCCTTCAGCTTTACCGCCCACTCTCCCAGCACGATCGCCCTCCTTTCTAGAGCGCCTTCAATGCGTCTGGCAGCTCTGTTCGCGCTGCCTTGAGCGCCGGATAAAAGGAAATGATTGTCGCCATCGCGAATACAATACTAACGGACCAAATGATTCGATTCGAGCTTAAGCGCGAGTAGAGAATGGGATCGAAAACAAGCGCGGGTGGAAGACCTGCCTTGAAGATCCAGCGCAGGTCCAATCCCGACGTAGCGAAATAATGGTTCACGCTCAAACCCAACGCCAGCCCCAGGGCCAGGCTTATCGCCGTGAGGGCCAGAGACTCGCCGATGATCATTACTGCAAGCTGTCGAGGCCGAAGACCAAGAGCTTTACAAACGCCGAATTCATACCGGCGCTCCAGTACTCTCATGAGAATCGTGTTGAGTATTCCCAACCCTACCATCGCAAGTATTACGCCGTTCATGATGTAATTAAAGGCGTGGTCCAGGCCGAGAATCTGCGCAAGCATCGGGATTGATTCGCGCCAGGTCAGGACTTCGACCGGCTCTCCCGCCAACTGCTTCAGCAAAGCTCTTGCTATCATCGGCGAAGCACCTTCCTGTTGAAGCAAGATGGCTACCTGAGTCACCTGGCCATCTGGCACTCCGAGCAGGGCCTGCGCCGCGGGCAAGGGCAGGTGAATGATGTTAGCGTCGACCGCTTGTAGCCCCGTGCGGAAGATGCCACTCACCCGCAAAAGAGTGCTTTGCATCTCTTCCCCGGCGCCATTTTTGGTGTCATTGCCCGGCTGTCGCAGCGCTTGAGTCATCAGAACGACTCGGGAACCTATCTTTATCTCCAGCTTGTGAGCCAGCTCGGCGCCAATGACTACGCCAGAAGGCTTGTCATTACTTAGATATGTCCCTTCAACTATCCGCTCCGGGATCAGCGAAACCGCTGGTTCGTCTTGCGGATTCACGCCTGTGATTTTCACGCCAGCAGAATTGGCTGAGGAACTTAGAAGCCCGGTGGCTAGGAGCCTCGGACTGACTCCTCGCACTATTTGCTTCAATTCCGGAGTTTGCAAAAATGCTTCGGTCCTGGAGACCACTTGGGCCGGAAGCAGCAGCTCGTCCGAGCCGGAGTCTTGATACCCCTTCGCCTGGATCACTACATGCCCCGGACCAAACCGCACCCCGGCGGCGATCGTTTGCTCGTGCCCGCCATCGAGCAGACCTAGAGAGATCAGCAGCAACGCAAGACCCAAACCAAGGGCCAGCGCGGTCAATAGGGTACCTCGAGGATTACGCCAGAGATTGCGCCAGCTGATTTTCACAAGAAGGAGTACGCTTCTCACTGTTAGACCTTACGAATCGCTTCCGTCGGCCGATAATGAGCGGCTCGCCAAGCAGGATAGAGCGCAGACACTAGAGCTGTGGCAGCCAGCCCGAGTGCCGCTTGACCATAGGCGGGAAAATCCTGCCGGCCGTACCAGAGGTGGCCCACCACTACCCCTGCCAGAGAGATCACCCCGCCGGTAGCGCCACCCAACTCCAGGCCGTGCACCTGCAAATACCACAGGAGCGGGACGCCAAGCGCGCCTCCCACAACCAGGCTCGCCACCGCCAATCCGGCAGCCTCTGTCAGGATCAGAACAATCACCTGAACTGGGCGCATTCCTAAAGCCATCAGCATGCCCAGTTCACGCGTGCGCTCAAACACCGCCATCAGCATGGTGTTCATGACACCGATAACCGCCAACAGGAAAAAAATGAAAAAGAGAACAAAGGTGATGCCGCGATTAAACTGCACATAATTGGCCAATTCCGGTGCCAGCTCAGGCCATGCCATTGCCCGTACGCGAAGAGTTTTATCCAGGTGGTCCTCAAGTGCGGCAGCTACAGTAGTAGCTGCTGTTATGTCATTAAGCTTGATACCAACTTCATGGATCCTCGCGGGCGCCAGGTGCAGAAGATCCTGCAGAGAAGACAGAGACATGAGAACCAACCCCCGGTCCACAGCATCGAGGCCACTGTGATAAATCCCCACGACTGTGTACACGTCGTTGCCCATCGAACCATCCGCAGCCTGCGTCAGCAGAACGATTTCTGAGCCTACGTCGATGCCAATCGTGCTCGCGAGTTTATGTCCAATCACCACCCCCTTGGACATCCGCGCAGTCAGGTAACTACCTTTTGCTATCTGACTATTTAAAATAGTAACCTTCGGTTCCTGATCAGGAACGATTCCCATTAGCTCAACTCCAGCGGAGCGATGAGCCGCACTTAGCAAGCCGTATCCGTAGACTCTGGGCGCCGCAGCATAAACCCGGCGATCTGAGATGATGGCGGCCAGCATAGCGCTGACATCCGTCCCTTGCCTCCCGCCCAGGGTCTTCTGAATGGAACGGCTGGGATAGTAGCCGGGAGCATGCACCTGGATCTGGGACATCACGAGACAAGTGCCGTTCTCGATCATCTGCCATCTCAGGCCGGCCATCAGGCACGCAACGAACAGCAGCATGACATAGCCAAACGCTATGGCGGCCATCGTGATGAACGTACGCCGGGGATTGCGCCACAGATTGCGCCATGCGAGCTGTAGAAGCCGTGCGCTCATCACTTCAGGTTGGGCAGCGAAAACGTCTCCTCGCTGATCGGCACATCGAACGCGACATCTTCGTACTCGATCGTCGTCTGCGCACCAGCCTTGCCTGCCGGCCGCATGACCAGGCGCGTAGGAATAAGCCTGCCGCTCATTGACTTGTAGTCAGAAAAAATAAGCTCTCGGACCAACTGCCCGTCCTCATCATAGAAACCCTGCCATGTGGGCACGGCGTCGGCTTTGCGAATCTGCAAAATAATCTTCCCCCACACCACCGCGGCATCCGGCTTCGGTGTCAAAGTATATTCATCGACCGCGACTCCGCCGCGCTTTCCTTCGAAAAAGGTGCTGATGGAGTAATCGCGCGTCAGGAAAGTCTCCTTTACCAGGTCATCAATAGTGAAGTCGCTTCCCATCCACGCGTTCATTGCCATCGAAGGCGGAATTTTGACCGTGCGATTCGACTTGGGAAGATAGTACCAGATGTCGCTGCCTTCTTTCAGGATGGCGGCGCCTGCTTCGTCTTGAGGACTGGTGATGCGGACAAGAATCTTTTCTCCGAGCGACCAGATCTTCATCGATATATCGCGTTGTCCATCTTCATTGGTGATCTGCATTTTCACCGTAGTGATGCTGGACTTGCTGCTGAAGAGATGCGCTACCCGTTCCACGGTCTGCCGCGCCTGTTGATCGTCCGCAGCATGAGACATCGGAGCCACACTCGACAATGCCAGCCCTAGCAACATGGCGACACTTCTCTTCTGCCAACGCATGAAAGTCATAGCCGTCCGACCTCGCGCTTGGTCACTAATTCGCTTTCGACCTCGACCGCTTCTTCCGCGAGCGGTGCACTCATGGCTAGTCCCATCGGTATACGAACTGCGAGGTTGAAGGCGGTTACGGCCAAAGACAGCGCAAACAAATCGTCCTTGCTGGCAAACCGGGCAAACGCCAGCGTGAAGACCAATTGAGTCGTTCCGATTCCACCTGGTGAGAATGGCGAATTCCCGATCGCCACAATCAATGGCGTCAGTGCCAACGTCTGCATGAGCGGTACCCCGATATGAAAGCTGACGAACTGCCCGTAGAGCGCGAAGCCCGCTCCCAGGACGATTAGAAACCTGATGGCGAAGAGCTTGATGTAATGCGACGGCCGCGCCATGCGGAAACTCGCCATCGAGGGCCGTTCGTAGATCCATCGGAGCCAATTGCCGCTCCGGAGCCGCGCTCCCCATAAGAGCCAAAACGAAGCGATGAGACAGCCCGCGCCCAGCACGCCTGCGGCGTAGTTGAGACCCAGCCGAATCGGTGACGTCGGCACGAGAGCGATCGCCAAGAGCGACAATGTGGCCAGCAGCATGGCGTCTAAGTAGCCCTGGAACAGCAAGGTGCATCCGCCCATTATCCAGGGCACACGCTTGCGTGCGTGCAGAAAAAGCACAAACGCTCCGCTTGCGACATAGGAGTTCACAATCTGAAGGAAACAGACGGCGGCCATGGTCGGAAGCAGTTCGACCGTTCTGGTCGGACCGTGAAAATAACTGAACAAGCGGGAATACAAGACTGTCTCGCCGATAAACCAGCATAGAAAGCCGCCCACGCTGGCGATGACAAAAATCCAGAGCGTGGCGTGACCTCCGGCGCCGGCCACTTGCCTCCAAGAGACGCCGCGTGCAGCGTAGCATACGATTGCCGCCGCTATTGCATAGGCTACGAGATTTTGCACCACCGTTTTGCGCACCGGACCGTCACTCACTCAGATAACAGTAGTGTACGCATCTTGGAACCTTCATTATAGGATGTTCGTCACAAGCATGCTGTTGGTGGAGCGGGCGACCGGGGTCGAACCGGCGACGTCCAGCTTGGGAAGCTGGCATTCTACCACTGAATTACACCCGCTCTGATGCGAGTCTAGGTACTGGCCTGCAGACTGTCAATTGAATCCGCCATGGACTCCTCGCGAAGATCGCCCGCGAATTCAAGCGCACTCCGCCATTGACTTCGTTGCCCCCGATCGAGCAAACCTCTCAGGTATGATTCCCCGCTTTCCAGCCGGCACAGCGCGCGTATCTCAACGTCCACTGCATGGAGCCGTTCTTTCGCTCATCGTCGGATGCCTGACTCTCGCGTCTGCCGGATGCTTCCATTCTGCGGCCAAACCCGTTCCCCCGGATTCCGCGGCTGAGCAACGGATGGCGGCCTTCGCCGAACAGCAGGTCGCGCTTCGAGGAGAAGCGAGCCTTCCCAAAGAAGAACTGCAGAACCATTGCGATCAACTTGCGATGGCCACGCCCGGTGTCGAAGAGCTTCGAAATAACCACGGCTCCATCGAGAGCCGCCAATGGACGCTCATCGCCAACGGCGCCACGCCACTGTGGGCTATCGTGAGAGCCAAAGATGGCGCCCCTGACGGCTGGGCGCCCAAGCCCGGCCTCGACAAGCTCGATTTCCAACCGCCCCTCGAGCCTGCTCTCATTCCCGGATCCAGCCACTTCCTCGCCTACGCTCCGGTCGTGAGCAACACCCTCGCGGACAGCCAGAAGTCCGCCGCCATGGAGCAGGTTTTCGGCGCCGCGCAAGGCGAGCTTACGTGGCGCGGACGAAAGTACAGCTACATTCTGACCCCCGATCTGCCCTGCTTTCCATTCCTGCAGTAAAAGTCGCGATGACTGAATCGCGAAAGCTACCGCGCGAATTTTACGCCCGCCCCGTCCTGCTAGTGGCGCGCGAGTGCATCGGCAAAATCCTCGTGCATCGCACTGCCCAGGGCGTGGCGGCCGGCCGAATCGTAGAGGCGGAGGCGTATCGCGGTCCGCTCGATCTTGCCGCGCATAGCGCGCGCGGACTGACCCTGCGAACCGCCGCAATGTACGGGCCGCCGGGCTACGCCTACGTATTTCTGCTCTACGGAATCAGCTGGGCGATGAACCTTGTGACCACCGCGGATGGCGAGCCGCACGCAGTGCTGATTAGAGCAATCGAGCCGCTACGAGGTATCGATTTGATGGCGCTGCGGCGGCGCAAACCGCCGGATTCCCGTGAACTGACTAATGGCCCCGGCAAATTGACTAATGCACTGGCTATTACTGGCGCCGACTATGGACGGGATCTATGCGGCGGACGGCTCTATCTGGAACACTCCGATCTTCCGGTCGGACAGATCGGCCGGTCACCCAGGATCAACGTCGATTACGCCGGCCGTTGGGCATCGAAGCGATGGCGCTTTTATGAACGCGCCAACCGCTACGTCTCGGTCGCACCGCGCGACTAGCTGGCCGGAGCAATCCGCACACCCGCCTCAGGCCGCGACAGTACGATCACATCCTTGAACCTCGCCACGACGACCGGATACTCCCGGCGAATCTCGGCGGCCTGTGCGGGTGTCACCGTCGGCGAAACGATCACTACTCGAGGCGCTTCGCTCTCAGTTCCTTGTAGGGGGATTCGAACTGCTTGCACACTATCCCGCTGCGCTGCGGGCATGTAGTAGCTAACCCGGTAGTACTCGTGACAGGCGCCGACGCGCCGCGGCGAACCCGCTTTAGTCAGTGCTATCGCGCATGCATCACGGTAGCGGTGGTCTCCCGGCCTCAGGTCCGACGACACTCGCAGTATAGAGAGACTTACTATCGCGACGATCGCGGCCGCACGGTAGTTTCGCGACGTTAAAGACTCAATCCCTATTGCAGTGAGTATAAACAACGGAACGAAAGAGGATATCAGGTAGCGCGTTATGAGCATCGGAATAACCAGATACGATCCCGCGAACAGAACAATCGGCGGCAGCCCGATCCACAGGATCAGCAGCACAGCCTCATCTCGATGTGAGCGCCACAGCCGAATCCCGCCCACGATCGCGAACAGCGCAAACAGTGGAAACGGCCAGCTGCCAAGTCCGCTCTCGAACGTGGCCAACGGCTCCCATGGCCCCGGCGGCTTGATCCAGTCGTAATCGCCCCGCTTCACGCCTTCGACTCCATATCGCAGACCGGCAAAAAAGGGCAGCAACAACACCATCGCGGCAACCAGTGCGGCCCCCATCAGCCATGGTGCTGCGCTTCGCACTCCTTCGTCACCTCGTCCAGCGGCATCGGCATCCGTAAGGTACAGGTAGATCAGCCACAGCGCCTCCGCCGCCATCACCAGCACCGCGGTAAAGTTGGTGGCCACCGCAATCGCTGAAAAAATTATAAGACCAGCGTAGTTCGCCAATCCTCCCAGCCGCCGCGCGCGCAACAGGAAAATCACTTGCGCCAGAATCCACGCCTGCATCATCGAATACATTCTCGCCTGGCGGGCAATTTCGACCGACGGAAGCCCAACCGCAAAGATCAGCGCGCACAACGCCGACACCATGTAGATGCCGCCCTTGTCGCGATCGTCCGATCTTGTGGGCGTGACCGCCAACAGCACTTCCACCCCCAGGATGAACACCAGCACAATCGACAACGAGCCGATTAGCGCCGGCAACGACCGCATCGCCGCCTCGCTTTCACCGAAAAACCGCATCCATCCGTGTTGCGCGACTTCGTAAATCGGGAACTTGCCCGAATCCAGCTGATGCTGTATCCGCAACACGTCCGTCACGCTCCGCCCTGCCGACTCAGCCCATGAAACCGACTCGTCAATCGACAACTCGCGCGCGCCGAGGCGGAAAAACCGCAGTATCGTGCCCACCGCGACTGCGATCAGCAGTACTGCCCCAGCCTGTTCCCGCCAGCCACCCGGCACAAAGTTACGCTTCATTGGTCTGTTAGATGCGCGACGGGACGCAACTCCGGGAAATTGCGCAACGCTGCTGTTTCGCGGTTTACTATCCCGTGATGCCGACGCTCGCGCGAAGCCCTTTCCCGCTCGCAATCATATCCGACTTCGGCTATCGCGACCATTATGCCGGTGCGATGAAGGGTGTCATCGCGTCGATCGCTCCTGGCGCAGCCGTGATCGACATCACTCACGGCATCCCCGCACAATCCGTCGTCGCCGGAGCGATCGCTTTGCGCGAGACCTGGCCCTACTTCCCTGCGCGTACGGTTTTCCTTGCGGTTGTCGATCCGGGAGTCGGCACCGCGCGCGCGCCAATTGCGATCGAGACTCGTGCCGGCGCACGCTTCGTCGGACCCGACAACGGCCTGCTTTGGCTCGCCGCCAACCAGGCCGGAATCAAGCGAATTGTGAAACTGACTTCGCCCCGCCATCGTCTTACCAACGTGAGTGCCACCTTCCATGGCCGCGACATCTTCGCGCCTGCCGCGGCGTATCTCTGGCGTGGCGCCCCGATTTCCGCGCTTGGGCCCGCACTCCGCTCGATTTCGATCGTTCAGCTCGATCTGCCGCGTCCCGTGGATTCGGCCCGCCAGTTGCGCGGTGAAGTGATCTATGTGGACGGCTTCGGCAATCTCGTGAGCAACATCGATCGCCAGACGGCCGAACAGTTCGGCTCTCGCTTTCGCCACAAATCCCTTTCCGTTAGGATCAAACGCGGCGCGGCGATGCGACTGCTTGATGCTTATGGTGACGCGCCCAAAGGTGCTCCACTCGCAATATTCGGAAGCTTTGGCCTGCTCGAAGTCGCGATTCGCGATGGCAACGCTGCCGCGCACTTCGCCGCTGGACCTGGCTCATCGGTGTCGCTGGCCGCGGCCGCAGGCCGCATTTAATCATGGATGAAATAGTCGCACACAAGGACGCTCCCACGGTCCTTACCGATATTCCGCGCTACACCGCTGCGGTGGAACCTGCCCCTCGCGCGCTCGAGCCTCCGCGAATCCCGCCGCTCAACGTCGCTCTGTTCTTGCTGACTCTCCTGACCACCACCACCGCCGGCGCATACATGAATGGCGAGGAGGTCTCCTTCGCGCATCCGTTCCTCGCCGTTGCGGCGCTGCGCTCGGGACTCTCGTTTTCGATACCCCTGATGATGATTCTGTTCGCCCATGAGATGGGACACTACCTGACCTCGCGCTACCACGGCGTCGATGCCTCCCTGCCCTACTTCATCCCGGCGCCGCCGTCGTTCTTCATCATCGGGACCTTCGGCGCATTCATCCGGATGCGAGCGCCTGCGCGCACTCGCCGCGTGATGTTCGACATCGGCGCCGCCGGCCCATGGGCGGGCGTAATGCTCGCGATACCCGCCGTCATCATCGGCCTCTATCTTTCCCACGTGACGCCGCTGGACAAATCGGCCGGCGGTCTCGAGCTGGGCAACTCGCTCCTTTTTCTCGGCCTCTCGCACCTGGTGCTGGGCGTCGATCCTTCGACCGTCAACGTGAACCTCCATCCAATCGCCTTTGCGGGATGGCTCGGGCTGTTCGTCACCACGCTGAACCTGCTGCCGGTCGGACAGCTCGACGGCGGCCACGTGACCTACGCGCTGTTCCCGCGCCGACATCGCACGATCTCGGTGCTGTTCGTTATCTCGTGCGTGCTGATGGTACTGGTGCCGCTCGCGCTCGGGCTGAGTTTCTGGGGCGGCTGGATGCTGTGGGCAGTGCTGTCGGTCGCGCTCGGATTGGGACATCCGTCCACCATCGATCGCGACACCCCGCTGAACCCGCGCCGTGCTCTCGCGGCATGGCTTACCGTCGCGCTGTTCATCGTCACGTTCAGCCCGGTGCCTCTCGCCTTCGTGCAACCCGAGGCGCCTTTGCAGCCGCAGCAGGATGAACACTCTCAGGAAGTAATCCATCACGCACCGCACTACGACGAGATGCTGCGCCGTCTCGGCCGCGTCCGAATCTGAGCGGCATTTGATCGATCTGGATCGAGGGGAACTGCATTGGGATTGACCGACGGCTCGAACAAACCGAATCCCGAAACCAGGTCCCGGCGTCCGAGCTGGGACAATTACTTCATGACCATCACCCGCGAGGTCGCGGAGCGTTCGACCTGCCTGCGCGCCAAGGTCGGCGCTGTAATCGTGCGCGACCGCAGCATCCTGGCGACCGGCTACAACGGCTCGCCGGCAGGATTGCCGCATTGCACCGAGGCCGGATGCCTCATCTACGAATCGCGCACGCCCGACGGAGAAATCGAGCAGAATTGCTATCGGACCATCCACGCCGAGATCAACGCGATCTCGCAAGCGGCTCGCAACGGCGCCGCCATTCGCGACGCCGACATTTACGTCACTCACACCCCCTGCATCCATTGTCTCAAGGTGCTGATCAACACCGGCGTGCGCACCGTGTATTACGCGCGCCCGTACAAGCTCCCCACCATCGCCGAGATGCTTAAGCACGCCAGCATCAAGCTCGTCGAGGTACCTGCCGAGAATCCCGCCACAGGTGCCGCATGACGTCCGGCAGCCCTGCCCCAACAACGAAACCCGGTTGCGGAATCTGCGCGATCATCGATCGCATTAAGGCCGGCAGCTTCCGCGATTTTATTGCGGAGCTCAATAGCTGCTACGTGATCCTCGGCGATCAGCAGCTCTATCGCGGCTATTGCGTGCTGCTCGCAAAGATCCACGCGACCGAACTTTACCTCATGCCTGCCGACTCCTCCCGCCTGCTGTTCGACGAGATGCGCCTGGTCGCCGACGCCATCGCCGCGGTCGTCAAGCCGTGGAAGATGAACTACGAATGCCTTGGCAATTCGGAGCCGCACGTGCATTGGCATCTGTTGCCACGCTACGAAACCGACGAAATGCGGCGCGGACCAATCTGGCTGCGCCCCGAATCCGAACGAAAGGTAATCCTTGACGAAAATGACCGCCGCGCGCTCATCGGATCGATCCGCATCCAGCTTGCCGCCCGCTTCCACGACGCGCGCATCCCGCCCGGCTAGGAATCCAGCGTCGCCAACCAAAACAAAATTGCTGCGCGCAGCTCTCACACTCTCGTTCCTCGCGATCCTCATTTCAGGATGCAGGGCTCCGCTGCCCGACAAGGACAGTCCCGCCGCGCAGCTCTACGCCCGTCGATGCGACAATTGCCACAGGCCGTACAATCCCCATGGATTGACGCCGGCAATGTGGGACCTGAAGGTCAAGCTGATGGAACCAAAGATGCAAAAGGCCGGGATGCCGCCGCTGACTTCCGACGAGCGCGCGTCGATCCTCCAGTACCTCGAACGCTACGCCGGCACCGATTAACTATACCGCGCGATTGTTCATCTTCCCCCCGTGGTGCTAAATCCTCAGCCACGCCGTCAGGAAACTCGGCGCGATGGGCCTGCGACGCTAAATCGCTGCCCGCGAGGTGAGCAAGTCGATGAAGCCAATTCCAATCGGGACCAGGGGAAGTTACGCCAGGACCGTTGCGCCCACCGACCTCGCCAGTCATCTCGACGCGTCGCTCGCCGCCGTCATGTCCACGCCGGCGATGGTCGGGATGATGGAGCTTGCCGCGATGGATGCCGTCCGGCCGTTTCTCGACGCGGGCGAAAGTTCGGTCGGCATGTCGATCGAAGTCAATCACAGCGCCGCGACGCCGCCGGGGCATCGCGCTCGCGCCGAAGCTGAAGTCACCAAAGTCGAAGGCCGCCGCCTCGAGTTTTCCGTGCACGCCTTCGACGAAGTCGAACAAGTCGGCTCCGGGACTCATCGGCGCGCCGTAATCGACGCCGCCAAGTTCAACGATCGGATCAAAACCAAGCAGAAAACTTAGCTGCGCGCAGGACACAACGATGACCAACAAACTTTTCGACCGCAAAGAGGTGTACGTGGGCCGCGATTTCGGCGCCGTCACCTGCGACATCACGCCCGACGTGGTCGCGACCTACATCGCCGGCACCGGCGACGACAATCCATGGTACCGCGGCAACTCTCCGCTCGGCGGCCCCATCGCTCCTGCGCTGATTCTCCACAGCGCGGTTTACCATACGCTCGAATGGTATCTGCCGAATATTTACGGCAACCTGCACACGCGCCAGGAATGGGCGGTGTTCGCGCCCGTGATGGTTGGCGAGCGGCTCACCACTCGCTCCGTCATCATCGACCGCTACCTCAAGCGCGATCGCGAATACGTGGTGAACGAAGTGCTCGTCGGCAACGCGTCGGGACAAATCGTATCGCGCAGCCGCACCCATCAGAGCTTCCTGCTCCCCGACCAGGCCAAACAGGGTTTCGTCGTCGATCGCGCGCGCGAGAAAGATTCGTCGCGTTCATTCAAAATCGGCGAGCGCGGCGGCGATCCCATCGACTCTCCGATGCGCAAGATCACCGACGACATGTGCATGGCCTTCTCCGGACCGGCGCGCAACTATCACAACGACAAGCAAATGGCCGTCGCACTCGGATTCCCGGAAATCGTCGTGCAGGGGATGCTCTCGGTATGCCTCGTCGCCGGAATGATGACGCGGCGTTTCGGCCTTGGCTTCCTCTACGGCGGCAAGATGGATCTGCGACTCGTCAACGTGCTGTGGGGCAACGACGTCACCGGGCCGAAAGGATTGATCGTGGAACGGCGGCCCGAGGGCCAACGCTCACGCGCCGAAGCCGAAGTCTGGTGCGACAAGGCCGACGGAACCAAAACCGTCGTCGGCAGCGCCAGCGCGATCGAACTGTAATGCCCGCTCGCACCCTTGTTCGATCGTGAGCGCGAAACTATTCCTTCTCGCCGCCGCCGCTGCGTCTCTGTTCGCAGCGGGATGCGCGAATCGATGCGACTACGCGCAGACCAAATGCCAGTACCAATGCAATCGCAACTACCAGGTATGCGAACTACATGGTAACGACGAATGGTATTGCCGAAATCAAATAGGTAATTGTTGGTCGTCTTGCGAGGCTGACCGCAGCAGTCGTCATTCGTGGCTGTGAGTATTGAATGACTACTGCGCTGCGGTCAGCGCTTCGACATCTGCAATCGATTTCGGCGTCGCCGCGGTCATCACTTCGTGACCGTCTCCGGTCACCAGCACGTCGTCCTCGATTCGAATCCCCACTCCGCGAAAACTTTCCGGAACCTCGTCGTCGTCGGGATAGATGTACAATCCCGGCTCGACCGTAAGCACCATCCCGGGCTCGAGCACTCGCGACGCGCCGTCCACCCGGTACAGCCCCACATCATGCACGTCCATGCCGAGCCAGTGACCAGTGCGATGCATGTAATACCGCCGATACGCGCCCGTCTCGATTATCTCCTCGGCCGATCCATGCAGGATTCCGAGCTGACGCATGCCGTCAACCAGCACGCGCAGAGCAACTTCGTGCGGATCGTCGAAATGCATGCCCGGTTTGATTGCGTCGATCGCCTTGAGCTGCGCGTCGAGCACGATCTCGTACAGACTGCGCTGCAAGCCCGTGAAGCGCGCCCCAATCGGCCACGTGCGCGTGATATCCGCGGCATAAAACTCGTACTCCGCACCCGCGTCGATTAGCAGCAGCTCGCCCGTGCGCATCTCGCGATCGTTGTTGATGTAGTGCAACGTCGCCGCGTTGGGTCCCGACGCGACGATCGACGGATAGCTCGGACCCATCGCCCCCTGCGAGCGAAACGCGTATTCGATCTCCGCCTCTATCTGCCACTCGCGCATCCCGCCGCGCGCCTTCATCATCGCGCGCTTGTGCGCGTCGGCTGAAATCGCCATCGCGCGCCGCATCGCTTCGAGCTCCGCCGGCTCCTTCTTCACCCGCGCCTCGTGAATAATGTCGCGTGAATCGATTATCGACGACGGCCCCACCCCGGTTCGCGGCCGCATCGTATGCGCCCATCGAATCAGTTTCAGCACCCGCTCATCAATCTTCTCGTTCAGTCCGAGCGGGTAATGCACGCGTTCGCTCTTTTCGAGATAGCGCGGCAAAATCTTTTCAAGTTCGTCGATGACGTAGGCCTTGTCGGCCCCGTACTCGACAATCGCGCCCTCGACTCCCGCGCGCCTGCCCGTCCACGTCTCGCGCTCCTTGTCGCGCGGACGTACGAACATCACGAACTCGCCGTCCGGATGCCCCGGCGAAAGCACGGCCACCGATTCGGGCTCCGCGAATCCTGTCAGGTAGTAGAAGTCGCTGTCTTGGCGATAAATGAACTCGACGTCGCCGGATCGAACCGCCACCGGCATGCTCGGCATGATCGCGGTTGCGCCCGGCGCGATCGCCTCCATCATGCGCTTGCGCCGCGCGCGAAAATTGTCGCCGTCTCCGCTAAGCGCCATCGCAATTCATTACGCCACGCAGCCTCCCCTCACACATACAAGGGTTCTCCGTGCGCTCAAGGCAAGCCGGCTCGCGGCACTTCCACTTGCGTAATTCCGATTCTTCCATTTCGGCTCGCGCGGCATTTCTCCGGATCGGAATTCGGCGCCGTCGCGACAAACAGCGTCCGCCCGTCGGCGCCACCGAGCATGCATGCGAACGCGTCGGTCTCCACCTTGATCCGCTCGGCGACCTCGCCGCCCTGCCTCACCCGAATCACCTCCGACATGGTCGGACACGCCACCCAGATTGCATTGTCCGCGTCCAGGCAAATTCCGTCGGGCAGGCTGTTTCCCAACTCGGCCCACACGCGCCGATTCGTCAGCGACCCATCCGCGCCGATATCGAACGCCGTCAGGCGGCGGCCGAACGTCTCGCCGACGATCAGCGTCTTTCCGTCCGGCGTGATCACCATCCCGTTGGGGAACATCAATTCCTCGGCCACGATGCGCGCGATGCCGTCCGGCGCGACCATCACCAGCGTCGTCCCGCGCGGCGTCTCGCCCGCGTGCAGATCGAATCCAAAGTTGCCGACGTAGGCGCGCCCGCGCGCATCGACCACCATGTCGTTGCAATCAAACGGCGCCAGCTTGCTCAAATCGGCGGCCGTCTTCAGCCCGTCGCGATCCAAGCGCATCAGCTTGCGATCCGTCATCGACACCACGAGCATCCGTCCATCCGGCAGCCATCCAAGTCCCGACGGCCGCGCCGGCACCTCGCAGATGACTTCGCGCTTGCCCGCCATATCGACCGTGAGCACCTGATGCGCGTGCATGTCGGAGAAAAACAATTTCCCGTCGCGCCATCGCGGCCCTTCGGGAAACGCCAGCCCGCCTGTCAAAACTTTCAGCGTCCGCATTAGATTCTCAACCTCAGTCCAGAGCGCCCTTCGCCCGCATCGCTTCGACTTCCTCCGCGCTGTAGCCGAGCAATCCTGTCATCACCTCATTATTATGCTGCCCCAGCAGCGGCGCCGCCGTCTTCACTTCGCACGGCGTCCCGCTCATCCGCCACGGGATTCCGCAATGCTGCCGTTTGCCGACCTCGGGATGCTCGCGATAGACAAAGTATCCGCGCTCCGTAAGATGCGGGTCCTCTGAAATGTACTTGCTATCGGCGCAGGCTCCCGCCGCGACTCCAGCCGCTTGCAGGGCCGTCACGACATCCGCGACCTTGCGCGGCGCCGTCCACTCACTGAGTATTGCTTCGAGTGCGTCTTCGTTGCGCTTGCGCGCCGCAAGCGTGGCGAACCGCGAATCACTGGCCAGTTCGGGTTTGCCTATCGCACGCGCCAGCCGCGCCCATTCGGCGTCGTCGGCGCATATGATCGACACCCATTGATCGATCGTGACGTCGAGGATTTTCTCCGGCAGATCGAGGCACTTGAAAATCCCGTGCGGCGCCATCTGCGGATCGCGATTTCCAACCCGCTCCGGCTCGCGCCCGTTCATGGTGTACTCGAGAATCCCCTCCGCCAGCAGGTCGATCGCGCATTCCCACTGGCTCATGTCGATATATTGTCCCTCGCCGGTTTTCGCGCGATGGAAAAGGGCGCTGATCACCGCGAACGCGCCATGCACTCCCGCGTTGGGGTCGGCGTAGCTGAAACCCGCGTGCATCGGCGGAAATCCCTTATACCCCGTCAGCGCCGACAGTCCCGACAACGGTACCTGCGCCGGCCCGTACGACACGTACTCACTATACGGTCCCGTGTCGCCGTAGCCCGACAGAGTAATCATAACTACATTCGGATTGACCTTCTTGACCGCCTCGTAGCCGAATCCCATTTTGTCGAGCACGCCCGCCGCGAAGTTGTTGATCACCACGTCGCTCTGCTTGATGAGCCGCCACGCGGCTTCCTTCGCCTCGGGATGCTTGAAATTCAACGCCAGCGATTTCTTGCCCTGGTTGTATTGATTGAAGTAGCCGGACTTGTTCAGGCTGTCGAACACGGCGTCGGGCCACGGCGGCAGCATCCGCGTCACGCAGGGCCGCGTCCTGGTCTCGATCCTGACGACCTCGGCGCCAAGATGAGCCAGTTGCAGGGTGCAGTATGGTCCCGCCCATACCCAGGTAAAATCGCAAACTCGAATTCCCGACAGAGGAGGCTTCGCCATCGCTAAATCACACCCTTGCGCTTGAGTTCGTCGAGCCGCGCTTGCGAAAGGCCGAGCTGTTTCCCGAATACTTCGGCATTATGCTGCCCCAGCGTCGGCGCCGGCCGCCGAATTTCCCACGGCGTGCGCGCGTACTTCAGCGGCGCGCCCGGATACCAGTGCGTGCCGGCTACAGGCTGCGCGATTTCGACGAAAAATCCGCGCGCCTTGAGATGCTCCGAGTTGAGCAGATCGCCCATCGTCGATACCGGCGCAAACGGCACCCGCCTGGCCTGCGCCTTGCGATACAAATCGAGCACGGTCTGCTGGGCGACCCATGGTTCAAGCAACACTTTGAGCGCGTCCCAGTTCACCGCGCGGATCAGCCGATCCTTGAAAATCTCCTCTTCGGCCCACTCGGGATTGCCCATGATCTCGACGAAGCTGCGCCACTGATGCTCCTCGATGCAGCACAGAAAGATAAAGCCGTCCTTGCACAGCATTGGCGCGACGGGCGCCAGCGGCTTCTGCCCCAGCCGGGTCGCGATCATCTTCATATACGGCCAGTACTCGAACGTCATCTCGGGGATCGACGCGACCGATTCCTGCACTGAGACCTCGACATGCTGCCCCGTGCCGTCGCGAAGTTGCGCGAATGCCGCGGCCACAGTGGCCGTCGCGCCATGCGCTCCGCCCTGGTATCCCGCTTGCTGTCCCGCGGTTTTCAGCGGCGGCAACTGCGGAAAATCCGGGCCGCCGCCGTTGAGCACGCACAAGCCGCCCGCGCACCAGATTGTCAAATCCTCGGCGCGGTAGTTGCGATACGGACCCGTCAGTCCGAACGGCAGGATCGAGGTCATGATCAACTTCGGATTCGCGCGACGCATCCGCTGGTAGGTGAGCCCGACGCGATCCATATCGGGCGGCGTGACGTTGTGAATCAGGATGTCGGCATCCGCCACCAGCTTCTCCAGAATCTCGAAGCCCTCGGGCTGCGTGATGTCGAGCGTGACGCCGCGTTTGTTGGTGTTGAGATAGAGGAACAGTCCGCTCTTGTCGGGATGCGCGATATCGCCGGGAAACGGCCCGCGCGTGCGCGCGCGATCCCCGGCGCCGGGCCGTTCGATCTTGACGACTTCGGCGCCCATGTCCGCCAGCAGCTTGCTGCAATACGGCGCCGATACCATCTCGCCCACTTCAACAATCTTTAAACTGGATAACGCTCCCGCCATCGATCCTCCGTCGATAAGAAATTGCTGAATTCTATTCCGGGAAAACCTGCCGGAACGGCTTCACCTCGACGCGCTCGAAAACGCCGCTGGTCGTGTACGGATCGCTATTGGCAAACGCGATCGCTTCGGCTTCGCTCTCCATATCCACGATGATAAGACTGCCGCTGCCGTCGGCGAATGGCCCCGCGATCTTCACCTTGCCGGCTCGATCGAGCGGCCGAAGGTTGTCGAGATGAGCCGGCCTTGCCCGCGGCCTCAGCGCAGGGCCGTCGGGTCCGTCATGGCCGATAATCACGAACAGCATCGCATCGTCCTTCTGAAGAAATACGCCGAAATAAGCCCGTGATAATTAGCACGGCGCGCATCCGCCCGCAAAATCAGCAGGGGTGACCCCTGCACCCAGTGAAAAGAAAAGATGCGGCCTGACGGCCTGCTAGAACGGGTAAAGGGGGACCGGTGTCTTCTTAAATTGCCGTGTGTCGGTGAGACGTCCCGTGCTTGGGGTGGCGACGGAGCATGAGAGAATTCTTATTATGGAGGCTAAACTCATCAGGAGAACTAATGCAGACCTCAGTGTGAAGAGCTCATTGAAAACCGTGGAAACAAAAAGGGGAAACAACATGTACAAATCTGTTCTGATGTCTTTCACTGCCATCTTGCTTTGCGCGGGCGTGGCGCTTGCGCATGGTTCCAAACCCGCAACCAAGACCGTCGAAATTAAGCTCAAAGGGACGGGGGGAGGCTCGACCGCCGGGCAATGTACCAGCACTGGCGACTCTTGGCTCGATGATTATACTTGCCCGTCCGGCAATTGCTCTTGCTCCGAGATTACCAACCCCACGATCTCCGGAAGCAAGCTCAAAAGCGTGACGAATTTCTTCGTCACGAGCGACAAGGGCATCAATCCTGCCACCGAACCCGCGGTCGGCACTGGGCCCACTCCGGAATGCGACCTGCTTCTTGGCACTTTTACGGCAACAGACAGCAACAGCCGTACGGCGACCATCAACTTTTTGGGAGTTTCGTGCAAGAAGGTGACCGGGCTCACGATAAACAACCCCAGCGGAAACGATAACCAGACTCTGCTGTCGGGGGGTTGGGGAATTTCAGACACTCCCGCGCCCACGCCTACCCCGATCTCGGGATGGGGAACGTTCACGGGCACGAGCAACAAGAATACGAATGCGGTCTCGATGAAACTGAGCGGCTGGAGGACGAAGTAGTAAGGGGGGCAGGATCGCCGGCTCGCCGGATTTCGAGTTTTTTTTAAGTGAGGGAAGCGCCTTCATCAAGGCGCTCCCCTCTTCGCTTCAGCAACCGGCGCGCGCGGCAATCTCTTCGAGATCGTCAGCTTCCTCTGACCTCCCGTGAAATAACCGGCGAGGTAGTTCTCCTGAGCACTCAAACTGCAATCAGCACCGCAGGCGTCCTTGCTATGAAGCTGAATACAATCTTAATCTTGCATCGAACCCCTCATCACGAGAACTAATGGAGATATCATTGTGAAATACTCATTGAAAACTGCAGCTCTGTCTTTTGGGATCGCGGTGCTGTTCGGAAGCGTAGCCATCGGCTTCGCTCAAAGTACTGACACCACAAGCTCGTCGAGCCAGACCACGACTACGGAGCAGCCGGCGGTCGTCGCGGTACCGGCCCCGATAATGGTTGCACCTGCCCCGGTAGTCGTGGTGCCGGCCCCAGTAGTCGTAGCACCGCCGGCCACAACCACCGAACACTCATCGTCATCTTCGAGTTCGAACGAGGGCTCGCCCAGTGGCAGCTCGAGTGAGCACACCTCGGATAGTAGCACCACCACCAACTAGCAAGGTGTTTCGCCTGCGGAGCGGCAGACCTGTTCGATGCGAATTAGCGTCGCGACGGGGGCTGCCGCTCTCATGATGTGATCGCTCTTTGACCACCGCCGCCACCTTCTGAAATAGCTTTTGCCGACTAAAGCAGCGCGCGCAACTCGGCACCCTGACTTGGGGCGAGGCCAGGAAAGATCCGGGATTCTTCCCCTTCGGCTGCGCTCAGGGCTTCGGCTGGTGGAAGCGGAGTTATGCAGAAGCGCTCTAGAATGACACAAAGACGGAATGGCAGAAAAAAAGAAGGAGGCAAAAAGGAGCAATACGCCTCCGTCCCAATTAGTTCTAACAGGGCGAAGCCCCCATTTTTGTTTTAACAGACGGGAAGTCCGAAACCCGTAAGGGGTTTCGGTTTCCGAACTTCGCGTCCCTCCCCTCTTCCCTGCCTGCTTACACCTGATCCTTATCCAGCGCTGAGCTCCACTTGCGCGAGGTGCGCCCTTCCCATCCGCGCTTGTGATAGGCATAGCCCACGATCAGCGGTACCGCGATCGTCGCCTCGCAATACACCATCTGCTCGTAGGTCGTATCGACCTTGCCCCAACTGCTGGCCTCTTTGAGCGTGCTGCCCGAGAGCGCGCCGTCGCGCACGTCGGCTACGGTGATCTGAATCGCGTACTTATGCATCGGCACGTCATGCCCCAGCACTTCGGCAGCGACCACGATATCCTGCGCGAAATTCTTCGGCACTCCGCCGCCGATCATGAACAGCCCGGTGGTTTCGTTCTTCACTTTGAGCCGCGTCAACTCGTAAAAATCCTTGGCGCTGTCGAGCGAGACCTTGGGCTTGCCGTGCCGCGCCGCCTGATGCGCCACCAGCCCGAAGCCGGCAGAGCAGTCGCTGAAGGCCGGGCAGAAAATCGGCACCTCCTCGCGATAGGCCTCGAGCACGATACTGGCGGCGGTCTTCGCGCCCGTCTCGGCCAGGTACTTGCCCATCTCGGCGACGAATTCGCGCGACGAATACGGCCGCGGCTCGAGGCGGTCGGCGATTTTCCGGGTCGTCTCGTCGCACACGCGCAGTTCGTCTTCGTCGATAAGCGTGTCGTAGATGCGATCGATATGCAGTCCGCGCAGCTTGTCGTCGTCGAGGCCGTACTTGAAGCGGTCCTCGGCCATCCAATGCCTGAAACCGAGCGCCTCGAAGAAATCCTGATCGACGATGTTGGCGCCGGTGCTGACGATCGCATCGACCATGTGATTGCGAATCATGTCGGCGAACACGCGCTTGAGCCCGGCGCTGATGAGCGAACCCGCCAGGCACAGGATTATGCCGCAGTCGCGATCGCGCAGCATCCGATCGTAAATCGTCGCGGCGCGATGCAGGTCGCGCGCGCTGTATGCCATTTGGCCCATCGCCTCGACGATCGGCACGACGCTTTCGCGCGTGATATCGATGTGTTCGATCGGTTTTTTCAGAAACTCTGATTTGACGCTCATTACCATTCCTCGCGATGTCTTCGATTTATTCGCCGATAGTAAGCAGCGGCGAGATTGTACGCTACTTCAGCGGACCGATTCCGCCCAGCCCCGTCCAGTAGAGCATGAAGGATAGAGTACCGAGCGCGATTAAAAACGCGAACGCGATGATATCCGCGCCGGTTACCGGGTAGTCGATAAACGTCGCCGGCTCGTGGCTGAATCCGAAGCCGCGCGCTTCCAGAGCCATCGCCATGTTGTTGGCCTTGCGCAGCGCGCCCATAAAAACCGGAATCACTACCGGCACGTAGCGCCGCACACGCTCGATGGGGCCGCCCTCGTTGAAGTCGTAGCCGCGCAGCCGCTGCGCATCGACGATCGTCACGGCAGAGTCGATAAACAGCGGGACTAACCGGAATGAGAGCGAGATCGCGAAGCTGACGCGATACGGCACCCGCATTCGTTGCAGCCCGTAGGTGAACTCCTCGATCTTGGTGGTCGAAAGAAACAGCACCGACGCTGCCAGCAGCTCCGCCAGCTTGATGCCGCGCCCGATGCCAAACACCAGCGACAACCTGCTGACGTGAAAAATCGGCACGTCCACCAGCACCGCACCACGCCGGTAGAAAACCATCCACGCAATCGTCGTGGTGAAAACCAGAATCGCGAACAACCATCGCAGGCGGTAAAAGTTCGGCCACGAATCGGTAAGTTGCGCGATCCACAGCATGACCAATCCGACCGGCGCGAGCGCCAAAGGATTGTCCACCCAGTACACCGACCAGAACATGATGAAGAGCGCGAACACCTTGACCGTGGGGTGCAGCCGATGAACGAACGTGCCGCGATCGATGTACAGATAAATCGGCATCAGGCGCGCCCCTTGACCCACGCGACGAATTCGTTGGTCGTCAGCGCCAGCCGGCCGAAGCGGCGGCCGAGCTCGGTGATCTCCGGCGCCCGGAACGACGACGAGCGCAGCAGCTCGTCCTGCATGAAAAACTCGCGCACGCCACCGTCGAAAATCTTGGCGCCTTTGCGCAGCAGCACGACGCGCCGCGCATACTCCGCGACCAGCCACGGCGTATGGGTGATGATTACGACCGCGATTCCGGCGCGGTTGAGGTCCCGCACCAGCGCCATCATCCGAAGCTGCTCGCGATGGTCCAGGCCGGTGGTCGGTTCGTCGAGAATCAGCATCCGCGGCCTGAGCACGAGCACGCTCGCAACCGCCAGGCGCTGGCGCTCGCCCTTGCTGAGCATGAACGGGTCGCTCTGGCGCTCGCTTAGAAGGCCGACCGCCTCGAGCGCTTCATCGCATCGACGCCGAATCTCGTCATCGGCCAAGCCGAAGTTGCGCGGACCGAACGCGACTTCCTCCTGGACCGTGGCGGCGAAAATCTGATGGTCCGGATTCTGGAAAACGTACGCGACTTCGCGCGCCGTCTCGGCCGGCCGCATCTGCGCGCGGTCCTTGCCTTCGATTATCACGCGGCCCGTGGCGGGCTGGAGCAGACCGACGATTTGCTTGGCCAAGGTGGTTTTGCCGGAGCCGTTCTGCCCGACTATCGCGATGAAGTCGCCGGCTTCGACTCTGAGGTCGATCGAATCGAGCACGCGCGGCCCGTCCCCGTAGCTGAAGCTGACGTTCTCGATTGCCATAAATGCGGAGCCGGTCGAGGCGTTTTCGGGATTCGTCGGGTGTTCGGTTGCGCGGGAATCGGCGCTGTTGTCAACCAAAGTCGCGGCGAGACGCGGGTAGGCGCGCACGATCGCGTCGTAAGCATCCTCGACGCTTTCCGCTTGAGCGTCGATTCCAAGCAGTTTGAGTGCGTGGCCCAATCCGGGCGGGCGCACGCCGCACCCCATCAGCAGGTCGGTGCGCGCGAACACCTCGGAAGGCGGACCGTCCGCGGCGATTTCCCCCTCGCGCAATACCATTATCCGATCGGCGGCGCGCAGTTCCTCGGACTCGTGCTCAATAACGATCAGGCTCAAGCCCTGCGCGCGCAGCCGGGCCACCAACTCGAAGACTTCCGCCCTGCCCTCGGGATCGAGATCGGTGGTCGGCTCGTCGAGCACGATAACCGACGGCCGCAGCGCCAGCACCGACGCGATCGCAAGGCGCTGCTTCTCGCCACCCGACAGCGACATTGGATCGCGATGCTCGAAGCCGCGCAGTCCAACGGCCTCCAGCGCGGGAATGATTCGCCTATCCATCTCGGCGCGGTCCATGCCGACTTGTTCCATCGCGAACGCGACTTCGTGCGCGACGTTGGTCGAAAACAATTGCGACTCGAAATCCTGGAAGACCATCCCCACCTTCGGCGCGACGTCGCAGACGCGAAGATGCTCGAGCGACTCGCCGGCAATGCGGATCGTGCCGCGAAAATCGCCGTCCTCGAACTCCGGGATGATGCGATTGAGGCACTTGGCGAGCGTCGATTTGCCCGCGCCCGACGCGCCCATCACGCCGATCATCTCGCCTGCCGCCTGCGCGAAGCTTACCGCTCGAAGCGCCGGGCGGCCGGCGCCGTGGTAAGTGAACGTGACTCCCTCGACCCAAACTGCGTGTGGGCCGGGAGTTACTGAAAACATTTGCGCGTCGATTTTCACATCATGAACAGGCCCGCGAACGCCAACAGCAGGAACGGGCCGACGATTATTGCCACAGGCTTATCGTACGGGGCGACAATCATCCACGCGGGCAGAAACTTTGGCGCCCAATACCCGGTCGAAAGCAAATTTCCACAAATCCAGGCCCCGCCCTCGCCCGCTATCAGCAGCGCGAAACCAAAGGCTCGAATTCCCACCGGCTTCAGTTTCACCTCAGGCATCACGTCCGTGTAAAGCATCCGGCCCTTTTTGACCCGCGGATAGACGGCAGCGAGGATGAACGGCGAGAGCACGAGCGCCGACACCATATTGTTGAAGATGATCACGTTGCCGAGCATCGCGAACGGCCTGATCACGAGCACGTTGTCAGCCCATCCGACCAGGTCGGCGCACAGCACGCTCGCGGCGAGGCATGCGATGACGTACTTGAGAATTCCAAGCGGAGAGCGGCTGATGGGACTTTGGCCGCGGCCGATCAATTCCCAGACTTTGTACGGAATCCAACCGTAGGCCAGGTTCGCGAAGAATCCGAAAATGTCGCCCGGCGAGACGCCGCCGAAAAAATCGCCAATCATATTTCCGATCGCGGAGCCCCATGCGGCCGCGGGACCGAACAGGAACGAGCAGACAACTGGAATCGCGTTGGCGGGGCGAAGTTCGGTGACGCCGGGAATCAGCGGGACGACCTTGAACGGCACCAGCACTGCTGCATAGAGCGCCGCCGAGATCGCGCATAGCACGACCATCCGCGTGTTGCGCCACATCAGGCGAAGATCGCTCATCGCGGCACGCCCGATGCGATGCGCACGCGGCGCATGCCTGCTATACGAATGAAATGATCGACAGCCACGTTCATCTCGACGCTGACCAGTATCCCGACCCTTCCAGCACAATCAAGCGGGCGAATGATGCGGGAGTATCGGCGATGGTCGTGCCGGGAGTCGGGCCCGCGTCCAATCGCAGGGCAATCGAGCTGGGGCGGAAGTATCCGGGCGTCGTTTATCCGGCCGTGGGATTTCATCCCGAGCAGTTTGAACATACCGAACATGACGCGCTCGACGTGCTCGAAACGATCGCGCGTGAGCGCGACTCGATTTGCGCCGTCGGCGAAGTCGGACTGCCATGGTACGGGATGGGCGCGGGAGATGCAGGCGTGCGGGATGCGGCGAAGCGGACGCTCGCACGCTTCGCGGCGCTCGCGGCCGCGATGGATCTGGCGCTGATACTGCATGCGCCGCACCGATGCGCCGCCGACTCGCTCGCGATAATTGGCGAGGCTGGAGTGACGCGCGCGGTCTTTCATTGGCATAAGTCCGACGAGCAGACCACCACGCGCGATCATCAACGCCGGATACTTTATTTCGCTGACTCCCGAGGTCGCCTACCGGGAGCGCGATCGGGATCTCGCCCGGATGTTGCCTGCGAACAGGATACTTGTCGAGACCGACGGACCGTGGCCATACGGCGGCCAGTTCGCGGGGCGGTTGACCGAACCGGCGATGATCAAGGATGTGGTCGCCGCGATTGCGCATCTGCGGTGTGCTACTTTCGAGGAAATCGCCGCGGCGACGACGGCCAACGCGCGCGCGCTGTTTGGAATCAGAGAGTAAAATTAAGTATTCGTGAAATCTGCGTTGGCAGCGGATACAATACCGTCGCTATGCCGATCTACGAATATAGTTGCGAGAAGTGCCGCCGAACGACCAGCGTCCTGACCACGCGCGTCAGCGAAAAGATTAACGCGGTTTGTGCGCATTGCGGCGGAAAAAAAATGCGCCGCCTGATGTCGCGGTTCGCGATGCCACGCAGCGAGGAGTCGCGAATGGAGTCGCTCGCGGATCCATCGAAGATGGGTGATATCGACGAGAACGATCCCAAGAGCGTGGCGCGGATGATGAAGCGGATGGGCAAGGAGATGGGCGACGAGTTCAACGGACCGGAGTTCGACGAAGCGGTCGAAGAACTCGAAGGCGGCGGTGATTTGGGGGATGACGGATCGGGCGAGGACGAGGATTAGCGAGGGCGGGGCTATTTGGGAGAATCGCGCCGCCTAGTCCGCTTCGAGCATCACGATCGCCGCCGCGGCCATCCCGTCGCCACGGCCTAGTGCGCCGATTCCCTCGGGGCTCGACGCTTTCACGTTGACGCACGATTGATCCGCGCCGAGTGCGGCGGCGAGCCGCTCGCGCATCGCGTCGAGATACGGCTTGAGCTTCGGCTTCTCGGCGAAGATCGTCAGGTCGGCGTTGCCCAGCCGCCACCCGCGATCGCTCGCGAGCTTCCACGCACTCGCGAGCAGCGCAATCGAGTCGCCGTCTTTGTAGCGCGGGTCGCTGTCGGGAAAATGCCGGCCAAGATCGCCCGCGCCGATTGCGCCGAGGATCGCGTTGGCGAGCGCATGCGCTGCGACGTCGGCGTCCGAATGGCCGCGCAGCCCCTTGTCGTGCTTGATTTCGACGCCGCCGAGAACCAGCCGGCGGCCCGCTTCGAGCGGATGAAAATCGAATCCGTTGCCTACGCGATATCGCATCGCCATAGCTCCAACCCTCGCGCGGGGACGAGTCCCACCAGCGCATCATTTGCACTGCGCCCGACTGCGTTGACAATCGCTATTTCAGCCGCCAAGCTTTTCTCATCGCCCGTCAGGAGGATCACTCACGATGCCCGCATTTGCCAAGAACCCGAAATTCATCATCGGCACGATCGTGGTCCTGTGGGTGGCGTACGTCATTTGGGCAAACTTTCAGCCGAAGACCGTGGATTTCTACCTTCTTCCGTTCGGTGTGATTGTACAATTCAAACTCTCAACCGTTATTGTCGGCGCCGCGATTTTCGGGGCCGTCGCGACGATCGTGATTCAGTGGCTATGGCGGCGACCCTCGAACAGTTCATCGGCCGCAACCGCGACGCTGTCGCCTTCAGTCCCCAAGAGCAGCACGGTCGCCTGAGCGCCAGCCTTTAACAGGGTTTCGGTTGACGGACCGATCAGCAGACCGTCAGCGCGCGAGAGCGAGCTTAAAATCCCCGAGCCCTGGCTGCCGGTTGGCGTCGCGAGCCAGCCGTCCGCGCCGCGCTCGAGTTTAACTCGCACGAACTCGGTGACGTCCTTGCCGACCTTGATGTCGACGGCGCATCGCGCCTGGATGCGCGGCAGACCGACGCGCCGCATCCCGCTCATCTTGAGGATCGCGGGGCGCGCGTACAGGTAGAAGCAGACCAGCGTGGATACGGGATTGCCCGGCAGGCCGAATATCGGGCGGTAGCCGACGGCGCCGAACTTGAGCGGACGCCCCGGCTTTTGCGCGACGCCGTGAAAAAGCTGGCGCATCCCCAGTTCGTCGAGGGCGCCTGTGACGTGATCGAACTGGCCCACCGAGACGCCGCCGGTCGATAGCACCACGTCGAAGGTCATCGCCTCTGCCAGCCGCTCGCGAATCTCGCGCGCGTCGTCGCGCGCCACTTTGAGGATGACGGGCTGGGCGCCGGCTTCGCGAATCGCGCCGGCCAACGCGTAGGCGCTGGAATTGACGACCTGCGGGCCTACCGGCGATTGATCGACGTCCACGAGTTCGTCGCCGGTGGCAACGACTGCGACGCGCGGGGATCGAATGACTTCGACCATCGCGCGATTCACCGACGCCAGCATCCCAAGGTCCGCCGGCCTAAGCGTCTTGCCCGCGGACATCACGAGATCGCCGATGCGCAAATCCTCGCCGCGCGGCCGGATGGAACCGCCTTTCTCGGCGGGGGCGAGAAACTCGACCACCGTCCCGATGCCGCGCGTCCGTTCGACCGCAACGATCGCGTCTGCGCCCTCGGCGATCGGCGCGCCGGTCATCGTGCGAACCGCCTCACCCGCGCTCACGCGGCGGGTCGGCATCTTCCCGGCGCCCACGGTCTCGACGACAGTCAGCTTGACGGGGCTGGCCTCCGACGCCTTGACAAGATCGGCGGCGCGCACTGCGTAACCGTCCATCGCGGAGTTGTCGAAGCCGGGGATATCGCGCGGCGAGCTGATATCCTGGGCGAGCACGCGGCCAGCCGCCTCGACGATTGGAATCCGCTCGACGCCGAGCGGAGCTACGTTTTCGAGTACGATTTGCAGGGCCTGGTCGGCGCTAATCATAAGGAAAAAAGGATACGCCGCTTCGGGTCACGAATGAACCGACGACCGGCCGATGCCGGCCTGGAGCAATGAACCAACGACCGGCCAATGCCGGTCTAGTGCAAGGAGCGAAAAGAGACTGAAAAACTAGAGTCCGACGTGCTCCGCGCTGGCGCGGGTTTCCACGGGAACGCGGACGCTGTACGACCGTTCGTAGGGAGGAACGATGTCGCGCAGCAAGGCCGGGTTGAGCTCATGCAGGCGCTCCAGCGTCGTCCCGTGATTGAGGGCGACCCGGCTCAGAGGAGTGCCGCCGCGAACCGGCAGCATCTGATACGCCGGCGGATCGTCGAGCTTGATGGGCGTGATTCCGTAGCTATCCGCATGATGCGCGATATACGCCACGGCCATGAAACGTCCCAGCAGCCCACGGGTTCGCCGCGGCAGCCGGTTGCCGAACTTTTCGATGTTGGGGCCGCGCAGCGACCAATAACGATCGATGGCCCTATCGCCGTTGTTCCACGCGACCAGCGTTATCGGCCAATCGTCGCCGGCCTCGTCGTGCAAGGTGGCCAGATACTCGGCCGCCGCCTTGGTGGACATTACCGGGTCGCGGCGCTCATCGACGTAGTTGTCGATATGGAGGCCGAAGCGCTTGGCCGTGTCGCTATTGAACTGCCACGGACCCCTGCCGCGCTTGGAAAATTCGCTTTCGGCGAAGGCCAGGTACACCAAGTCGTCGGGAAGACCATAGCTTCTCAGTACCCGGACCATGTCAGGCAGGTAGGGGTGACTGCGGTCGAAGGTATCCTGCAGATGGTCGGGGGAATTCATAAAATCCGACACATAGCGGCGAACGGCCTGATTAAGGAGAATCGGGAACGGCGCAACCGCCTGAGGCAGCGGGAGCACGTATTGCGACGCAATCGGCTGGGCGCCGGCTTCCGCAGGAGTCTCGAGCTCAAAGCCTACGCTTTGTCCGACCAGGCTCGGAGGCGGCATGTACACCCCGGACGGAGCCCCGGACCGGTCAAGTTCGTCAGCGAGTGTACGAGTGGACGCCAATCCGGCGACAACCAGGGCCGCCATCAGGACAACAAACATTCGATAGATAGACTTTGTGCTAATCATTCTCCCCCAACGAGGTTGCCCACAACCGTACCGACCGATACGACCCAGATCAACCCATCGGCAGAGGATAATCTATTAAAAAGCCTAATGTCTGAGTATCATTTTGTTAATAATACTAGGAAATGCTCATGAATTTTTGCGCTCAGAGACGTGAACATTTGAAACGCCGACATTTAGCCCACTAACTTCGTTATGTTACCGTTGATAACCGGGTCGGCCCTGATCGCGACTGACCGAGGGATAAATTTGAGTCTCTGGCACGACATTATCGATAGCCTGACCGACGCGATCATCGTGCTTTCGCCCGCGATGGAACCCCAAGCGGTCAATCCCGCCGCTAAGACGATGCTTGGGGTTTCCCAGGTGAGCGCCGCCACGGTGGCCGACCTCGTCCACCAGAACGACTGGCTGGGCCGGATGGTGGGTGCGTGCCTCGACAGCGGTCAGGGCCTGGGCGACATGGAGGCGGTTCTGACGGCCGGGCCTCGGGAACTGGCAGTTCGCGCCGAAGTGTCCCCCCTGCTGAACACCGAGGGACGGCCCGGAGGGGGAGTCATTATACTGCTGCACGACCTGTCTCACGAAAAAGGCGCCGCAGAGGCTGCCACCACCGGCGACCTTAACCTGCGGCTATCGCCGGCCGGTCTGGCCCACGAGGTCAAGAATCCGCTGACTGGCATCAAGGGCGCCGCCGAGCTGATGGCCCGGATGTTCCCCGATGACCCTCGCGCGCAGCAGTACTGCGGCGTTATCCTCGATGGCGTCAATCGGATCGCCTCGCTGGTCGAGCAAGTGCTGATGGTCAGCGGGCCGCAGCGCCTGGCGCGGGAGCCGGTCAACATACACATGGTGTTGCACCAGGCGATGAGGATGGCGGGGTTGTACCCGCAGCCGCCCGACGGCGTCGTAGTGATTCAGGATTTCGATCCCAGCCTGCCCGACGTGATTGGCGACGCGGACGCATTGGAACGAACGTTTCTCAATTTGATCAAGAACGCGGTAGAAGCGATCGGTTCGTCGGGCACGATTCGATTGCATACCCGAATCGAGCGGGAGTTCAGGATGACAGCCGAGGGACGGCGCCGCCGGTTCCTGCGGGTCGAGGTCAGCGACAGCGGCCCCGGCATCCCCGAAGATCAGCTCGCGCAACTGTTCACCCCGTTCTTCACCACCAAGCCGGCCGGAACCGGCCTGGGTCTCGTGCTATGCCAGCGAATCATCGCGCTGCACGGCGGCCGACTATGGGCGCAGCGCGGCGGCGTCGATCGGACCAAGGCCGCAGGCGCATCCAAGGACGGCATGACGTTCAAGGTAACGCTCCCGATGATCCCGCCCGAAAAACAGCCGCAATGAGAAATCCGGCCAGCGCTCTCGTCAGGATCAAGTAGCCGTCCATCGGTCGCACTGACCTGGGTGAGCCGACAATGACGCAATATGAACTTCCGCCTATTGGAGTTGTGCATAACCAGCGCCGGACGCCGGAGCGTCCGTCGAGGTTCTTCGCTACAGCCGCTTTCGCTCAGAACGACTCGTGAGGCTGCTAGTTTTTGTGTCATCCTGAGCGCTTCTGGATAACTCCGCTTCCACCAGCCGAAGCCCTGAGCGCAGCCGAAGGGGAAGGATCTCGGATCCTTCTTCGCCTCCCTCTGTGCGGCCGCTGACAACAAACCCGAATGGCCAAAGGCACCACATTGCTAACGTGGTCAGGGTGGAGTAATGGCATCCGCCCGCCTCGTCTCGGATTTGCTCGCCTCCGACACAAAAAGACACTTTTCCCGGACGAGCGAGCCGGATATTTCGGGCCGCCAATTGTCGGCAGCGCGGCAGTCTGCTCACTCACGGCGCCGCCGCGACGGCGAGCGATCTCTTGACGTCCTTGATCATGATGAAGAGACGAAGCGGATTGTTGACCGAAGCGGTGAAGCCGAGGCTCTCGTAAAAGTTCGCCGCGTCTTGATCCTTGGCGTCTATCATGACGGCGCGAACGCCGATCCATTGCGCGGTCTTCAAAGTCTCCTCGAATGCGTGCCGGACCATGAACCTGCCGAGGCCGCTTCCTTGGAAGCGCGTATCTACGCCGAACCTGCCGATCAGAACCACGGGAATAGGACTCTGTCCCATGCCCTGTGATACACGCAGCGGCACAACCGCATGATCGGCCTGAGCGGCTGAGAGGCAGAAGTATGCGGCTATCAGGTCTTGGGCGGTCTCAACCGCGACATAGACGCGCGCGCCGCCGCCCTGATGGCTTGGCCACGCATGCTTTTGGAGCCAATCGTTGAGAACGACGACGCCGCAATCAAACCTTTGTGCGCGGTAAATATCCCCCTGCTCCATGAGCCGGGGACGCTTGAACGGCACGCGCTAGTCCCAGGGCGCCTTCGCGCGGAACAGCTCCACGAGCTGGGGAATCTCTCGAGGAGGACTTTCCAAGGCCGCGACGAATTCCTCCCAAGCGCGCTCGTCAAGCACGAGCGTTTCGCTTGTTGAAAACGCACTTCCCGCATCGCGGGTCGTGTCCTTCTGTTCCTTGGGATTGCGCATCGCATCTCTCGCAATCTTGACGGTACGCTCGGTGGCGTCGCGCGTCAACGTGAACACCGCCGCTGCCTTACCGCGCGACACCTCGCCGTGACCGACGCATCGCGCACCGAATCTTTGCCCGGCACCAGATAGCCGAACTGGTTACCTCGAAATCACCGCGCCGAGCGAGCCTGCAAACACTGCGTACTCGCCGCAGCGGGAAACACTGCGCTGCCCTCGCAACGGCTGAACTGTTCAGCCTTACGCTCGATCGCCCGCCGTGCTACCCATCTCCTATGGTCAACAGCCAGGACACTCCACGCTCGCCGCGCTCGCCCGCAATCCAGCGATGCGACGAGGATCCCTATCGAGCGCGCCGGCTCCTTTTTCTTAACATTGGCTACCCGTGCCCACGGGTAATTTTGACGGAACGAAACTACGCCTAGAGCGCAGCCGTCCCAAAACCACAAGCGATTGTGTATTTTCCCCTTTTCCTGCGGATCGACCCAGTCAAGATTGTGCCGCTTCCACTCGTAAGAGCGGCGCAATGCTTAGATTTTGGGCGACCCTCAGGCCATTGGCGATAAGATCGAACTTACTGTTACCATTGTAGCCCGTGAACACCACCACCATGGGCGCTAGCGCATCGAACCAGGACTTCACCGAACGTCAGAAGGATCCCGGCACCGGTCCGGCAATTCTGATCGCCGACGACGATCCCGCAATTCGCCTCGTAGTGCGCCATCGCCTCGAAGCCGACGGCTACCGCGTCGAAGAGGCGATTGACAGCCCGTCCGCGCTGGCCGCGCTGCGCACCAATCGATTCGACGTCGCCTTGCTCGACATCATCATGCCGGGCAACGGCGGACTCGAGGTACTGTCGGCCGCGCACGCCGACACCGTCCGCACGCTCATCATAGTGATCACCGCGGCCAGCACGATGAACAACGCCGTCGAGGCGATGAAGCGCGGCGCTCACGACTACCTGACCAAGCCGTTCGCCAATCTCGATCTGG